>Ga0115565_10001453_pt1 | contig 19526 bp, 20 predicted proteins | sample COGITO_mtgs_1105_FD_87199 | JGI IMG/M metagenome (GOLD analysis project Ga0115565, IMG submission 87199) | Pelagic marine microbial communities from North Sea - COGITO_mtgs_110530 | ecosystem: Environmental > Aquatic > Marine > Epipelagic | place: Germany:Helgoland, sampling site Kabeltonne... | reverse complement strand
ATAAAAAATGACCTATTTGTGAAATTCAAGCGTATACACAGTACAAATGCATTGACGTTTGGTGGGTAATGTTGTCTGCAGTCGCATTTTAATTAAGATTCCTCATCTAACGGAGTATGAACTAATGCAGCGTCAATATTATATTAGCAGTGACCTAAATGATTTAAAGCTAGTCGAAGAAGAACTCAAGTCCGAAGGGTTAAGCACCCCGCAAATACACGTCTTAAGTGAGAATGACGCAGAAGTCCAAAATAACCATTTACACGCGATTGAATCCGTTTTAAAACAAGATGTAGTGAGGTCAACTAAGCTAGGCGCAGCAGCGGGTGTCATAGCTGCGATAATGGTACTTACTTTGTCATACTTTATGCAGTGGCATCTGTCGGCTGGGGGGTGGGTGCCGTTTGGCTTTTTAGCGATTGTGGTGTTAGGGTTTTGTACATGGGTAGGCGGTTTTATTGGTATCCAGGTGCCCAATCATCAATTTAAGCAGTTTCAAAAGCTGTTAAAAAATGGCAAGCATATATTTTTTGTTGATATTACTACTGAGCAACAGTCTGCTTTACAAAAAGTGGCAAAGGCACATAAGAGCCTCAGTCATGCAGGGACCGGAGAAGCGACACCAGAATGGGTCGTTAAGAGCCAGGAAAAATTTCATCAATTTATGAAAGTAATGCCATAGAGTAGCCTCTAGCTGCATTGTCATGTTACTCATTAGGAATACGTTTAAATTTTCACAAAAAAGCGTAAACTATGGCTAATATAAATTGTGGGTGGATACGCATATGAAAAAAATATTATACAGCTTTGTTACCTTAGCGCTTTTGGTCAGTGCTTCTTTGTTTGCTGAAGAAGCGATTAAATATCAAGTGTTTGAAAGTGATGTTCAGATTGTTGATGTGCGTTCTGACGCTGAGTGGAATGATGGTCACCATCCTGATGCACTTCACGTTCCGCATACTACTATTTTAGAAGGCAAAGGTTTTTTCGAGCTTGATAAAAATAAGCCTGTTGTGGTGTATTGTCGATCGGGCGGCCGCGCAGAGCGAGCTAAAGACTTTCTAGAAGCCCAAGGCTTTACTAATGTAACGAACTTAGGCGGAATCAGTGATTTAATTGTACCCAAGAAAGGCGAAGAGTAGCCTAAATGACAAAGACACTTATTGTTACGGGAGGGTCTTCTGGCATTGGCTTGGCCATCGCACAGCAGTTTGTTCAGGCCAAATACGATGTTTTTAATTTGGACATCAAACCATCTGACATAGGTCAATATGTGAGATGCGATATGACCGACCATGCTGCCGTTGCTTCAGTAATTAATGATATTGGAAAATCAGCGACCATTGACGTCGTTGTTTCTAATGCGGGTACGCATATGTCGGCTAATATCGAAAATACTGATGAAGCCGCTTTTCTCTCTCTGTTTAATTTAAATGTAAAAGGGGCTTTTTCTCTGACGCAAGCTTGTTTACCTTACATGAAAAAGAGGGGAGGCGTCGTGTTATATATCGCATCTGACCAGTCATTAATTGGTAAAAATAATTCATTTGCTTATAACCTAAGCAAGCACGCTTTAGCATCAATGGCAAAAACCACGGCACTTGATTATGCACAATTTAATATTAGAGCCAATGCTATTTGCCCCGGCACAATAGACACGCCGCTGTATCATGATGCAATTAATAAATATTGCAAAGTATCTGGCGCAAACGTAGAGCAAACGCATGCTCAAGAGGCAGCGTTGCAACCGCTAGGAAGAATAGGGCAGTCTGACGAAGTGGCAGCATTAGCACTGTTCCTAGCCAGCGATGATGCCAGCTTTATAACGGGTAGTTTGCAAGTTATTGACGGTGGGTACACTGCTCGTTAAAAGACCATTGATTTATATCGGGCGTGTCAATGGGCTGTTTATTAGAGATTGCTGTCTACGTTCACAACTTACGTAAGTTAAGATTTTAACGTTAATGATTACGATACATGATTAATATAGTTGACCCTCACATTCATTTTTTTGACTTGCAGCGAGGGAAATATAAGTGGTTACAGCCCAACGAGCCGCCTCTTTGGCCTGACAAAAAGCTTATCAATCGTAACATCAGTATTGATGAGATGACGCTTAATCAAGAATTTTATGAGTTGATTGGCTTAGTCCATATCGAGGCAGGTTTTGATAATGTCCATCCTGAACTCGAAATACAAAACGTGGAACGCATCTTTGACTCTTCAGGACTTACAGACCAATCTGCTATCAAAGTGCTAGGGTCAGCGTTGCGCGCCTTTAGAGTAATTAGTTTTGTTGATATTACCTTAGCAAATCATGATTTTAAGGCCGCCTTAGATAAACAGCTTTCCTACTCGTCCTGCGTATGTATTAGACATATTTTTGATGACCAAACGGTATCAATATGTAGGCATCCAAATACACTACAAAACCTGAGAAAGCTAGTTGAGCGGGGCGGTGTTTTAGAGCTTCAGTTTGACCTATCTAGCGACACGGATACCGTAGCGGTGATCCAGATGCTTGAACGCGTACCGGATTTAAAGGTGGTAATTAACCATGCTGGTTTTGCGCCATTTTTAAAACCTCAGAAATACTCGGCTTGGTTAAGGCACTTAGCGTTGCTGTCAGTTCAAAAGCAAATTTATATTAAAGTGTCAGGTTTTGAGATGGTTTCGAGAGAGTTTAGGTGGCAGCAGGCGGCAGTCGTTATCGATGATGTTGCAAAATCCTTTGGACAGCATAGACTCATGTTAGCTAGTAATTTTCCAGTGTGTTTACTGGCAAAAAGTTATTCGCACTACTGGGACGGATTGTTGAAATGCAGTCAGCAGATTGGTTTAGATTTGACAGCAATCGCTAGCAAAAACGCTAGCGATTTTTACAGCATGGGTATTTAGGTTTATCTTACCGTTACATGAGGAGAACGTCGCACTATTTCATCGTTCAATTCTATGCCTATACCAGGCAAATCAGGTACTTTAAATAATCCATTTTTGGGTTGATAGTCCTGAATGCATAACTCACGATTCCAATGTTTTATTGCGTAGGTATGGTGCTCATGAATTAAAAAATTGGGAATCGCGGCTTCTAGCTGCAACGCCGCAGCTGTTGCTACTGGACCGCCGCAGACATGTGCTTGGATTCTGATATCATATACGTCAGCATAATCACATACCTTTTTGGCTTCAGTAAAACCACCACACAGACCAACGTCAGGTTGTAAAATGTCGATTGACTGGTCTTCAAAATACGGACGAACATCCCATCTGTGGTAAAGCCTTTCACCACCAGCAATAGGCACATTGACGCGTTCTTGAACCTTTTTGTGCACGGCAGAGTTGAGATAATTGACAGGTTCCTCAAACATCATACAACCAACTTCTTCAACAATTTTGCCCATTTGAATGGCTGATGCACATCCCATCAAAGAGTGTGCTTCAAAAATAATATCTACCTCATCTCCTACTTCTTTGCGAATAGCCCGCAAGCGGTCACCAAACAGTTTCATTTGCTTAGGGGTAAATAGCTTAGTGCGGTCATAGCTAGAATCTCCATTTGCATCATATACAATCGGATCAACCTTAACCGCATCGTATCCTTGTGCTATTGCCTTGGCTGCGGCTCTTGCATAGTCATCTGGCGTTAGCATTTTGACGCAGTCTTGGCTCCAGTCAAATTGCAATTGACTAGCATATGTACGCAAATTGTCGTTGGTTTTGCCGCCTAGCAATTGATAAACAGGCACATTTAACGCCTTACCTTTTATGTCCCACAGCGCAGTATCGATTGCACTCATCGCTGAGTACAAAACAGGACCTCCCCCTAATCCCCAGAAGCTTTCGCGCAGCATACGAGACCATAATAGTTCGGTTTTGAAAGGGTCAAACCCTATTAGCACGGCCTCTGCGATTTCTTTTATCATAGCAGCGGCAGCGCTATGCCCCCAATCGTAAGCGAGACCCGCTTCTCCAACACCATGAATTCCTTCGTCCGTGTGCACGCGCACAAAAATAGGATTCCACGGTGGGCGTTCAGGACAATGAATATCAAATATTTCTACGTGGGTTATTTTCATAATGAGGCTCTTTTTTTAAAATATTAACGGTCAAAACTTGGATAAACGCGCTTGACGCGTCTCATCATAGCGGGCCATGTTTTTTGGCCGCCGGTTTGGCCAGTATGTACGACATTGGCTTGGGCCTTGATGCCATCAATTACGGCTTGCGGCACTCGCACTATTGTATCGGTTTGGTGCTGTAGTTTTACCTGAATTTCACATGCGCGAATTAAATCATACATATGCATAAAAGCATCACCAATTGTAAGCCCCATCGTCAGTGCCCCATGATTGCGCAACAGCATAAAGTTAGCATTACCTAAATCAGTTTGCAGACGTGTTATTTCGTCATGATTGACAGCCAAACCCTCATAACTATGATAACTCATACTTGCAAGTGCAAAAGCTGAATACTGACTGTAAGGTAACAAACCATGTTCGCAACTAGCGACTGCAATCGCATCTGCATGATGTAAGTGCAGGGCGCATTGATCTTCGTGTCGCGCAATATGCACAGCGCTGTGAATTGTAAAGCCAGCGGGGTTGATTTCAAATTCGCTGTGCGGATCTAAAATATTACCTTTGATATCAATTTTAACTAAGTTGGACGCAGTTACTTCTTCAAAACACAGACCAAATGCATTGATTAGAAGGTCTTCTGTCCCCGGTATTCTGGCTGAAACATGGGTATGAATTAAATCATCCCATCCATGCATTACTAGCAAGCGATAGCAGGCCGCTAACTCTACGCGTGTTTGCCATTCAATTGCAGATGTTTTTCCTTTTAGGTCGGCGCTAGGAATGTCATACATAGGTGATAAGGATCCTCAAAATCAATATTTAAACTAAAACACGTCATGTAGTTATGAAATGATAGCACTTATTCTTAGTTTGGTAAGGCAAAGCTGATGGTCTGTGATAAATTATTATGTATAAAAAAACGCGCAAGACCAATATGATTTTGCGCGCTTAAAAGGGAGACCTTTAAATATTAATTTTTTAGAATGACAGCTTGATAAGGCTGCAAGCAAACATTCGCACCTTCTAATTTCAAGTCGCTAAAATTGTTAATCATTTGTGTGTGAATATTAAATTCAGCGGGCAGAGGAATGGTTGTCTCACTCTCACTAAAGTTAAGCATGACCAAGCACTTTGAATCGTCAAGCTCTCTGGTGTAAACATATGCATCTGTGTGGTCTGGCAACAATAGCTCGTATTGACCATAGACTAGCAATAGCTCCTGCTTTCTAAGTTTGACCATTTTTCTAAAGTAGTTCAACTCAGAATCTGGATCGTCTTGCTGAACCGCAACATTCACGTCAGTGTAGTTTGGGTTGACTTTTAACCAAGGCTTTCCAGTTGTAAACCCAGCGTTTTGAGAGTCATCCCACTGAATAGGGGTTCTTGCGTTGTCTCGCGCAGTAAGTTTGTGTGACTCTATGAACGCATTAAGATCGCCACCTTCCTGCTTAGTTAACTCATACCAGTTGAGCGTCATTAGGTCTTCATAATCATTAATATTATCAAACTTAATATTAGACATGCCGATTTCGTCACCCATGTAGTAATAGGGTGTGCCACGCATGGATAATAAATACGTAGTCAGCATTTTTGATGCATTTCGGCGATGCTCTGGTGCGTCTGAGGCCCAGCGGCTAACCATTCTAGGAAAATCGTGATTACCAAAATAAACCGTGTTCCAACCCTTTTTGTCGAATACGGCATCCCAGTCGGACATCACTTGTTTAAATTTTACTAAATTTTGAAAATCTTCATTTATGATAAACCGTTCGCCGACACCGATTCCTTGGTGGTCAAAATGATAGTTCATGTTTAGTTCTTGTCTATCTTCTGCGACTAGATCTAATACATTATTAGTGTGCGTGCCAGGACCTTCTGCAACCGTCATGATGTCATAGTGCTGAAGCACTTCTCGATTCATTTCATGCAAGTATTCGTGCAGTCGAGGGCCTTGCGCGTAGATATCAATCATTTTATTTCCGGAAAACGCGGCCGGAAATTCAGGATAATCGTCGTGTTTCGATATAAATGTAATAACATCCATCCGGAAACCATCGATTCCTTTTTTAAACCAAAAATGCATCATGTCATAAATTTCTGCTCTGAGTTTTGGGTTTTCCCAGTTCAGGTCAGGCTGCTCTACAGCAAAATAATGCAGATAATAAGAATCTGTCTCTTTGTTGTAACGCCATGCGCTCTCATCTGGTGCGAAATAACTCCAACGAGCAGGAGGTGTTCCCTTCTCAGCCGGCCACCAGTGATAATAGTTATAAAATGGATTATCGCGTGATTTTCGAGCTTCTTTAAACCAAACATGCTCACTACTTGAATGGTTTACTACTAAATCCATTACAACTTTTAAACCACGTGAGTGCATACCCGCAAGCAACTCTTCAAAGTCGTCCATATCACCGAATTCAGCCATGATGTTACGGTAATCTGAAATATCATAGCCGTTGTCATTGTTGGGTGATGAATACACTGGGTTTAGCCAAATTACATCTACGCCTAAGCTCTGGATATAATCTAAGCGATTAATAATTCCACGCAAATCGCCAACTCCGTCGCCGTTTGAGTCTTGAAAACTGCGTGGGTAAATTTGATAAACGGTAGCTTCTTTCCACCATTCACGTTTTATGTCATTTAATTTCAAGCCTGATTCTCCTGTGCTCTACTATTTTCAGAGTCTTTAGCGGTGTCTATGCGCAAAGCGAGCCCACCGCCAATAATAAATAAAATACCGCATAACGCTAGTGCATTTCTTGGATCACCGCCTAAAACGGAGTCATATATTAGTCCGATGGTGGTCATTTCTAAAATTTGAGGCAGACAAATCATCGCATTGAGCAACCCCATATAAATGCCTATTCGTAACACAGGTGCAACGTTTGCACACATAATAAAAGGCACCGTAACGACTCCTGCCCAACCAACGCCAACCAACGCCATACAAGCAAGGGTTAAATATAAATCAGTGGTCAATTGCATTGCTAAGAAGCCTAAACCACCTACCACTAAGCAAAAAGCGTACACTTTGTTATCACCAAATTTATGAATGAATTTCGCTACAAAAAATGAACCTATTAACGTGCTCACATGCATTACAGCGAATGCCGTTCCGCCTTGCGCGGTGCCCTCGGCAAATCCTGGACTTTGAGGAGTAGGGGCGTCATAAACATGATAAGCGATCGACAATGATAAATATTGCCACATGAGCGGAAGACCGAACCAAGTGACTAACTTTACCCACCAAAGCTGTTTTAGCGAATGAGGCATATCTTTTACAGCATTAACCAGGTCTGGGATGATGCTAGAGATGACTTTACCTTTATTTGCTTTTTTGAATGCTTCGACATTCTCTGGTGGATACTCTTGAGTATTTTTGAAGGACCAAAACGCAGTCAGTAAGATAACCACCACACCAATTACGAAAGAATACTTCACAATATCTGGAATTTGTGTGCCATCTGTGAGTGCAGAAACACCAAACGCGATCATAATAACCGGCATTAAGCTAGCAAGTATCTGGCCACCTGAAATCATAAAGGTTTGTAAAGCAAATGCGAATGGACGTTGTTCACGGTTGATCATGTCACCTACCATTGCGCGGTATGGTTCCATCGCTGTGTTCATTGCAGCATCTAAAATCCAGAACAAACCTACCACCATCCATAATTCTGGCACGTAAGGCATAAACATTACGGCAACACTGCCAATCAATGCACCCCATAAAAAGTATGGCTTGCGACGACCAAACCGGGTCCACGTTCTATCACTAACAGCGCCCACTAGAGGTTGTATCAATAGTCCGGTGACAGGTCCTGCCAACCATAGCAATGGCAGTTGGTCATAAGACGCACCGTGATAGGTAAAAATGGGGCTTAGATTGGCTTGTTGCAAACCAAAACCATATTGGATCCCAAAGAATCCAAAACACATATTCCACACCTGCCAAAATGACAGAGTTGGTTTTGCTGAATGGAGTGTTGTCATGATTGATAATTCTTATATGTTGAGTATGTCGCTAAATACGTTGCAATTTTTCTGTTAAGACAATAACGAGTTGACCTGAAATATGCTAGCACTTACAAATTTTTTACATAATAAACTTAATCGATTAAGTTGGCAAACAGAAAACTATCTAGATTGTTAGAAAATTGCCATAATTCAGTCGAACCAGCATCGCCACACGTTTAGAATGTTGGCGTTTGTGAGCGCAGTTACGTTAACCTAATTTGCGATAAAATTTCTCGAAAATGCGCCCAATCCTCTTCTATACCTAGACGCTAGCGTGACTAGTTTACGATTTTTTGAGGTGAAATATCGCAGTTAGAAAAGAAAGACTGCCAAAGTTGAATATGCTGGCGCATAGTTTCCGCGTAGTTTTCAAAAGTTTGCGTATTATGCTTAACAACGCTTTCGCTAAACGATGCCGGCAGTGGGGCTTTTTTTGCTAATTTTTCCATTAACGGGGCTAACTGGTAGTAATAGCTATTTAATACACTTGCCTTTGGTTGTATTTCCATTAAAAAATATTTGCTAAACACATTTCGCACAATATCGAGTGTTGCCTTGTTTGAAGGACTCTTACAGTTAAATTCTGCTAAACGTTGTTTGAGTGAATAATTTAAAACAGCTAACTCGCTAGTAATTAATAACATAGAGCGCCACGTCCGAGCATAGAACTGGTGCATCGCCATTGATTGCAAGTGCAGTTCGAGGTCCTCCATGTCCTGCTGCATCAAACTGTCACTGAGAGGGTAAAGTGACAAAAAATATTTTAAATCAACCAACGCGCTATTGATATCATCAGAATGGTCACCTGAGATAAATCCTGCAGAGCGCGCAAATGATGAATACAGTTCGTCACTTTGTGTCAGCAAGTTTGCCCAGTTAGCGTCGTATGCATTTTGTTTGGCGTTATACCATTGCAATAATAAGCCTAGCTCTTTTTCTTGATCCGATGCTAAATCCTGAGTTTGCTGATTGCTTTCGCTTTTATATTTAATAGCATCGATACAGGCTTTTAAAACGTTGAGCACCTCTACTTCGTAGATAAACCTTTGCGATGGTAATGCAATCTTTCCTAATGCTGTATTTCGTTGTGCTATTAGTTGTTTCAATGGGCACGATTCAATACCATAAAATTCTCTCAGGTTCATCTCTATCGTTGGAATCTGTGTGTTAAGAGCTGATTTTTTTGCAAATCCCAATGATAGATCTGGCTCTGCATTACGTAGCTCAAGCTCTAAGACATTACTAATGCGATCTTTATAAGTGTCCAAGTCTGTTTTTAATTGTTGATTGGGCTGGCAAGCAAATAGCAGCAAAACAGAACAAACGATTGTTATCCGCATTATTGAGGTACCTCCGGTGTGTATTTGCCAAGCCATTTTTGTTTGTCTCGGTTGGCTTTTAATTGGATGTTAGCAAACGTTTGCTTAGTTGATCTTAGTAAAAGGTTATCAACTAAAAACGCAGGGATCATACCCCCAAGGTTTGCGTAGCCTGAATAACTTAGTTCAGACTGAGTGTCCGTTATGGGAATGATTTCCCAACGAGCCTTCATCTGCTCGATCAATACATATTCACTGCTCGATACTTGGGCATCTGGCTTTTGGCTAATATCAATGTCGAGCTTTCCGCTTTGATGATCAATAAAGTGAGTGACTAAGGTATGCATTTCTCTGTCTTTAAAAGGCCATGGACTGCTAAATATAGTCCTCAACACACGTTGATTATCGGCAGGGATTTGTTCAATAGTCACCGAGACACAACTGGCGATCCATGAACAATCATCAATGGCGCTGTCTAACAAGAAAATAAATTCTGTGGGACTTAGGTTGACGAACATGTGCGCGTTGACCTGGTAATTATGACCGTCGCTGCTAATGCTGACGTCAATTTCTGAATACTTGTCTTGCTCAACTTCACGGACGCTATTATCGGCCTTGTCAGTGTTCAAAATGTCAGTGTTCTGAGTCGTTGCGGCGCTGGCAATCGCACTATTAGAGAACATGCTCAACAGTCCAAAAAAAATCAACGAATACGTATTAATAGGTAAAATTTGCAAAAACTCCTGTCGAATAGTCCAACTTTGCCGTGATTAGTTTGCAACCGCCAGTAGCATGTCGTTATAATCTCGCGAAAACACGTATCGTGTATTAATTACATCATTAATACGCAACTTTTAGAAAAAACTATCAAGTGGCACATAGTAGGTGTCACCACTGAAAAGGATAATTATGCCAGTCATTACCCTTCCTGACGGAAGCAAGCGCGAATTCCCCGAAGCCGTTTCAATTTTAGATGTCGCTAATGATATAGGCCCAGGTCTAGCAAAAGCGACTATTGCCGGTAAAATCAATGGTCAACTCGCGGATGCATGTGACCTTATACACTCAAATGCTAATCTGCAAATTATTACGGCTAAAGACGACGAGGGTTTAGAAATTATTCGTCACTCGTGCGCACATTTGATTGGCCATGCCATAAAGCAGCTTTATCCTAATGTGAAAATGGCAATTGGCCCTGTAATCGACAATGGTTTTTACTATGATGTTGATTTAGAAGAGCCCTTAAACGACGAAGCGCTCGCCAAAATTGAAAAACGCATGATAGCGCTAGCCAAGACTGGTTATAGCGTGATTAAAAAGGTGGTTAGCTGGCAACAAGCGCGCGATACTTTCGAAAGTCGCGGCGAGCATTACAAGATAGAGATTTTAGATAACAATATTGACAAAGATGACAAGCCAGGTTTGTATCATCATGAAGAATATATTGATATGTGTCGTGGACCTCATGTGCCCAACATGAAATTCTGCCAGCACTTTAAATTGATGAAAGTAGCGGGGGCTTACTGGCGTGGCAACAGCGACAACAAAATGTTGCAACGTATATACGGCACCGCATGGGCGGACAAAAAGCAACTAAAGGGATATTTGCAGCGTTTAGAAGAAGCCGAAAAGCGTGATCATCGCAAAATTGGTAAAACGCTCGACTTGTGGCATTGGCAAGAAGAAGCGCCAGGCATGGTGTTTTGGCATAACGATGGTTGGACTATTTACACCGAACTTGAGAAGTTTATCCGTACAAAGCTGCGCGAATATGGGTACGATGAGGTAAAAGGTCCGTTAATGATGGACCGTTCACTCTGGGAAAAATCAGGACACTGGGACAAATATGCCGAAAACATGTTTACCACCGAGTCAGAAAAACGTGAGTATGCGATAAAACCTATGAATTGCCCAGGGCATGTGCAGATTTTTAATCAAGGTTTAAAGTCTTATCGGGACCTACCATTAAAAATGGCTGAATTTGGATGTTGCCATAGAAATGAGCCTAGCGGTGCGCTGCACGGTTTAATGCGAGTACGCGGGTTTACGCAAGATGACGCTCATATTTTTTGCACCGAAGAGCAAATTCAAGCTGAAGTTAGTGATTGTATAAGAATGATTTATGACACTTATGCCGCTTTTGGTTTTATAAATGTAGTGGTAAAATTATCAACGCGGCCTGAGAAGAGAGTGGGCTCAGACGAAGCATGGGACAAAGCAGAAAAAGCCTTAGCTGATGCGCTTGTTGCAAGCAACATTGAGTTTGATTATCTGCCAGGCGAGGGGGCCTTTTACGGCCCGAAAATTGAATTTACTTTGTATGATTGCTTAGAAAGAGCATGGCAGTGTGGTACGGTTCAGCTAGATTTTTCGATGCCAGGAAGATTGGGTTCGACCTATGTTGCCGAAGATGGTGAACGCAAAACTCCCGTTATGATTCACAGAGCGGTATTGGGGTCGTTAGAGCGCTTTATCGGTATTTTGACAGAAGAGTTTGCCGGAGCTTATCCTTTATGGCTTGCGCCGACTCAAGCCGTAATCGCAAATATTACGGACAGTCAGTCTGAGTATGTAAATGAAGTTTTAGCGCAACTTAAGGCAGCGGATATACGAATCAAAGCAGATTTAAGAAATGAAAAAATAGGCTTTAAGATTCGCGAACATACCTTGCGCAAAGTGCCATACCTTTTGGTGGTAGGCGACAAAGAAAAAGAAACCGGAATGGTTGCTGTCAGGACGCGCAAAGGGGTGGATTTGGGCAGTATGCCGATTGCAGATGTAATTGCTTTGTTAAGCGACGAAATCAAAAGTAAAAAAATTCCATAGCTAGTTTGGTTTTTATCAGTATAATATGCGGTCTTCAGGCAATGTTTATGCCTGACATCTTTTAATTTTTTGGAGGAAGTGCACATTAAAGGCGCTAATAATAAAGCTCAGAGCGACAAAGCTAACATCAATGATGAGATTACAGCTACAGAAGTTCGATTAATTGGTAAAGACGGTGAGCAAGCAGGAATCGTCACTTTGTCAGAAGCACAAGCAATTGCTGACGAGGCAAACCTAGATTTAGTGGAAATTAGCCCTAACGCTGCTCCACCCGTATGTAAAGTTATGGATTACGGGAAGTTCATATTCGAAAAGAGTAAAGAACAAAAAGAACAAAAGAAGAAACAAAAGCAAATTCAGGTCAAGGAGATTAAATTTCGCCCTGGCACTGATGAAGGCGATTACCAGGTAAAACTGCGCAACCTGCGTCGCTTTCTAGAAGGTGGTGATAAAGCCAAAGTAACGATCCGATTTAGAGGACGTGAAATGGCTCATCAAGAGATCGGTATTGCTCTATTAAATCGTGTTAAAGCTGATTTAGAAGACATTGCTAACTGCGAATCTTTTCCCAACAGGGTAGAGGGTCGTCAAATGATCATGGTGCTCGCCCCAATTAAGAAGTAGTTAAGGTCTACAAGTGTTTTTTGTCTGCACAACAAAATACCACCTTGCTGCTAAACATGAACCATCAAATCGAGCTGCACTCGAGATGATTTAAAAACAATGCGGAGTTTTAGCAATGCCTAAAATGAAATCCCACAGTGGAGCAGCGAAGCGTTTTAGAAAAACAGCTTCAGGTCGCTTCAAAAGCAAACAGTCTCACTTGCGTCACATACTGACCAAGAAGAGTTCTAAGCGTAAACGCCACTTGCGTGCGAAGAAATTAGTTCACGATAGTGATACTAGGTTGATTCAACGTATGTTGCCTTACATTTAACCTTAGACTAGGAGACTAAAATATGGCTAGAGTAAAACGAGGTGTCGTCGCACGCGCACGTCACAAGAAAGTATTAAAACAGGCTAAAGGTTATTACGGAGCTCGTAGCCGAGTGTATCGCGTTGCGGTACAAGCGGTAACAAAAGCGGGTCAGTATGCATATCGTGACCGTCGTCAACGTAAGCGTCAATTCCGTCAACTATGGATTGCTCGTATTAATGCAGCTTCTCGTCAAAATGGTTTGTCTTACAGCCGTTTCATCAATGGTTTGAAAAAAGCTTCTGTTGAAATCGATCGTAAGATACTTGCTGACATCGCTGTACACGACAAAGTTGCATTTACTGCACTTGTCGAAGCGGCAAAGAGCGCATTAGCGTAAAATCTATTAACCAAATAGCTTAAGTTCTTTTTTGAAAAAGCGAGCAGGAAGCTCGCTTTTTTGATCCTAACGATAAAGTTTTTTATTTTGAACAGTTCTTGCACCTAGCTGATTTTTTGCTTGTTGCCCAATATAATGTTCAAAATCACTTAATTAACTCATCAATGCCCCCACTTTTTGTAAAAAACTTCACGTAAATCAATCTAAAAGCATGTAAAATATAGGCAAATACTATTTATTCATGTGTATGCCAAAACAGCATGTCGAAACGCCTATAACGAGGAAATAATGGATCTTGAAGCAATAATCCAAGAGGCCCAAGCAGCCGTAGCCAATGCCAATACGTCAGTTGAATTGGACGCTGTCCGCGTCGAATTTATGGGTAAAAAGGGCAAAGTCACTGATTTGATGAAAGGCTTAGGCAAACTATCAAATGAGGAGCGCCCAGCGGCGGGACAAAAAATCAATCAAGTCAAACAGCAAATCCAAAGCTTGATTAACAACAAAATCCAAACGCAGCAAGAAGCTGCATTAAATGCTAAGTTGGCTGACGAATCCGTAGACGTTACTTTGCCAGGTCGCTCTCAAGCCCTAGGTAACCTTCATCCAGTTAATCGCACCATAGAGCGGATTGAGGGCTTCTTTGCTGATTTGGGATTTTCGGTCAAAACGGGTCCAGAGATTGAAGATGGTTTTCACAACTTTGATGCCTTAAACATTCCTGCAAACCATCCCGCTCGCGCAGATCATGATACTTTCTACTTTAACCCAGATGTTATGCTTCGCACGCAAACGTCAGGTGTTCAGATTAGAACCATGGAAACACAGCAGCCACCACTACGTATTATCTCTCCTGGACGCGTGTACCGCAATGATTACGATCAGACGCATACACCTATGTTTCATCAAGTAGAGGGATTGATGGTTGACAAAAATGTCAGTTTTGCTGAATTAAAAGGTATTTTACATGACTTTTTGAATCATTTTTTTGAAGCTGAAATGACGGTGCGTTTTAGGCCATCGTACTTTCCATTTACAGAGCCATCAGCCGAAGTCGATGTAATGGGCAAAGATGGTAAATGGTTAGAAGTACTCGGCTGTGGCATGGTGCATCCAAACGTATTAAAAGCAGTCAACATTGATCATGAAGAATACACCGGATTTGCCTTTGGAATGGGCGTCGAACGCTTAACGATGCTGCGTTATGGCGTAAATGATTTGCGTGCATTCTTCGAGAATGATCTTCGTTTCCTCAAGCAATTTAAGTAAGACAGAGTTTAGACAATGAAATTCAGTGAAAAATGGTTAAGAGAGTGGGTAAATCCGGCAATTTCAACGGCCGAACTATCAGAGCAGTTGAGCATGGCAGGATTGGAAGTTGACGACGTCACTCCAGTAGCCGAAATGTTTTCGGGCGTTGTAGTCGGTGAGGTTGTTGAATGTGGTCAACACCCAGATGCAGACAAACTACAAGTTACCAAAATAAATGTTGGTCAAGATGCGTTGTTAGATATTGTCTGTGGCGCGCCTAATTGTCGGCTAGGTATAAAAGTCGCCGTTGCGATGGTCGGCGCAGTGCTGCCGGGTGACTTCAAAATTAAAAAGGCAAAGCTTCGCGGGCAGCCGTCTTTTGGTATGCTGTGCAGTTTTTCTGAGTTGGGTATGTCCGATGATCACAATGGTATTATAGAGTTGCCAGCAGATGCGCCCATAGGTCACGATCTTAGGCAATATCTAGGGTTGGACGACGTTACCATCGAAGTTGATCTAACGCCCAATCGAGCAGACTGCTTGGGTATAAAAGGTATCGCACGAGAAGTCGGAGTACTCAACCAACTTGACGTTGATTATAAGACCGCTCATATAGCAGAATTGACAAGCCAATCTTCTCGCGGCATTAGTCTTAGCGCACCACAAGCATGCCCACGTTACTTAGGCCGCGTTATTTCTAATGTAGATGTCACGCAACCTTCACCTCTGTGGATGCAAGAAAAGCTTCGACGCAGTGGTGTGCGCAGTATCGATGCGGTAGTCGACGTGACTAACTTTGTGTTGTTAGAATTGGGACATCCAATGCATGCTTTTGACAATGATGCTTTGGAAGGTGATGTTGTTGTTCGCATGGCAAAACAAGATGAAAAACTTGTTTTATTGGACGAGACTGAAGTCACGTTAAACACTAATACCTTAGTGATTGCTGATCAGCAAAAAGCGTTGGCGATTGCTGGTATATTTGGTGGTCTTGACTCTGGGGTTACAAACAATACTAAGCATATTTTTTTAGAAAGTGCATTCTTTGCACCTGATGCAATTATGGGAAAAGCCCGTCAATATGGTTTGCACACAGATGCGTCACACCGCTATGAGCGTGGCGTTGACCCGAGTCTACAGTTCGAAGCTATGCACAGAGCATCGGAATTGTTGGTCAGTATTGTTGGCGGAGATCTCGGGCCGATTATCGAGGCCAAGTCGGACGCACATATTCCCAAAGAAAAATCATTAAGGTTGCGTGAACAACGGCTAAGCAGAGTATTGGGGATTGCAATAGACGCTGAGCGTGTTACCGATATATTAAATCGTTTAGGCTTGTCTGCACACTACGAAGAAGGTGAGTGGAAAGTGCAGGCGCCTACTTATCGCTTTGATATTGAGATTGAAGAAGACTTAATCGAAGAAGTTGCCAGAGTATATGGCTACAACAATATCCCAAATCAAGCGCCCGTTGCCTCATTGCATATTACGGAATCAAAAGAAGCAGAAATCCCAGTCTGTCGTTTCAAAAATATTCTGGTAGACGCAGGATTTCACGAAGCCATTACCTATTCATTTGTTGATCCTAAAAAACAAGCACTGATGTTTCCGGATATAGAAGGATTATCGTTACCACATCCAATATCAGCAGATATGTCTGTTATGCGAGTCAGCTTGTTACCAGGACTACTGGCGGCATTATCTTACAATCAAAAGCGCCAGCAGTCGAATGTACGCTTGTTCGAGAGCGGCCTTAGGTTTTTACCTGACAGCTCACAAAAAACCGGCGTGGTGCAACAGGCTATGATTGCCGGTGTAATGAGTGGGACAACGGCTAATGAACATTGGTCAATCGAATCAAAAGCATTAGATTTTTTCGATGTAAAAGCGCACGTTGAGTCTTTGATTTCGCTGATGGTTGATATTAAAGATATTGAATTTAAAAAAGAAACTCACTCTGCGCTTCATCCTGGGCAATCTGCAGCGGTGTATTTAGGTGAAACTCTGCTCGGTTGGGTAGGTGCTATTCATCCTAAATTGGAAAAAGGCTTAGGTTTAAGCGGTAAGTGCTTTGCATTTGAGCTTGAATTGGTTAATATTTCGTCAAGAGCGTTACCTTCGGCGTCTTTACTATCCAAGTATCCAGTTAACAGACGCGACATCGCTGTGACTGTAAAAGAAGACGTAGATATAGGTAAATTGTTAAAAACTATAGAAAAACTTGGCGTTGATGATATGGTTAGTCTAAACTTATTTGACGTATACCAAGGAAAAGGTATTGAGCCTGGTTTTAAGAGCTTAGCATTATCGATTTGGTTGCAAAACCAAGAAAGAACACTGGAAGATGTAGAAATCCAAAGATCTGTCGATATAGTTATTAACTCGTTAAAACAACACTTTAGTGCATCTTTGAGAGAATAGTTAAATGGCATTGACCAAAGCTGATATGGCAGAACATTTGTTCGAAAAATTAGGATTAAACAAGAAGGACGCTAAAGACTTGGTCGAAGCGTTTTTTGAAGAGATTAAGGTTTGTCTTGAGAATGGAGAGCAAGTAAAGTTGTCCGGTTTTGGTAACTTCGATTTAAGGACAAAGAATGAAAGGCCTGGACGAAACCCTAAGACGGGCGAGGACATTCCAATTAAAGCAAGAAGGGTAGTCACTTTTAGGCCCGGACAGAAGCTTAAAAGCCGCGTCGAAAACGTCAAAATTGATTAGATTATCTGTATGAACAAATCTGTTCTTAAAAAACGCCCATTTTATGTGGGCGTTTTTTATGTTCTATTTTGCTTAACAGCGTGTTCGCAGCCTAAGCGGATCCCTACGCAAAGCGAACCGCGATATCAAGAAGCGCTTATCACTATGCAGCAACTATTGGGAACCGCTGATTTTCGCCAAGGTATTAAAAGCGCTGTTGCTAAAAATGACATTGAGGCGATTCAAAGATGGCAGTCTGACTTGCTTGCGGTGGCAAAGGAAGCAAGAATGTCTGCATCAGATATTAAAACGCTCTCTGGAAGTAATGGTATTACATTTCTGCAGTTTCATGGCAAGCGCCTTAATTATAATGATGAATTTTTTAATCGGCTGCTGGCATTCGAAGATCTACAACCCTTGTTTGATCGCTTTCCTCACTTTGATGAATTGCACGACATTAGTAAAAAAATGCAAATTCAAAGAGACGATTTGATATCTCAACGCATCACTCAATTGGCTCAACGAGGTGTTGAAGGTGATTTGCAGGCGATTGCGAGAGGAGAATGGCGTGACTACTTCAAAGGTCAAAGCGAATAGTTGGTTTATTCATGGTGTTTTGTCTTTTTAAGCCATGCGCCTTTGTCCATCCAAAACCGTTGTTCGCCCTCCATGGCGGCTGCAAAAGACGTCCCTGTCTTTTGATGTTTTGTATGGTCGAAGTCGCATCGCTTAGCGACAAAAGTTGTTTGGTGAATCCATCTTTCTAAAAACAAAAAACCATCGAAGAATTGATGTCACCCTTCAAAAGCGACATCGAGCAGGGCACCCTGTCACTAAAATATTTATCGCATCAAGGACGACGCGATATTTATTGGAATTTTCTACTTATGACTACTTTGGTTTAGCGGGGGGATTACAAATGGTCACTCTAGCCCTTTAATAAACTAACGCGTTCCAAAGATTTTATCACCTGCATCACCGAGGCCAGGTAGTATGTACCCTTGCTCATTCAAACGTTCATCGATAGCCGCAACGTAAATATCGACGTCAGGATGCGCCGCTTGTACCGCTTGGATACCTTCGGGTGCTGCCACTAAGAACAAGCCAAGAATATGCTCACAGCCTTTGGCTTTCAGTAAATCAATAGTTGCTATTAAGGTACCACCAGTCGCTAACATGGGGTCAACAATCAGCCCGATACGCGAGTCTATGTCGCTCACCACCTTATCGAAATATGCGACAGGCTGCAGCGTTTCCTCATTGCGATAAAGCCCTACCACGCTAATTTTTGCGTTTGGCACTAAATTCAACACACCATCCAGCATACCTAAACCGGCTCGTAATATCGGCACCACTGTAATTTTTTTACCCTTAATTTGACTCACAGTAATAGTGTCCCCGGCCCATCCTTTAACTGTTATGTCTTCTATGGCAAGGTCTCTAGTTGCTTCGTAGGTTAATAAATTCGCTACTTCACTTGCCAACTCTCGAAAGTCTTTACTGCTTATGCCATAGGCACGCATTAAACCAAGTTTGTGCTGTATGAGAGGGTGTTTAATTTCGTACACTGACATAAAATTTCCTATTCGCAAAAACATCTAAATAATAAGCGTAATGTCCTCAACTTTCATTTTATTGACTTTTTAAGGACGGTTTTTATGACAGTCCTTTTCCTAGGTATTCTAGCATCTGACTAAGCTTGTTAGCACTAATAAAGAGGAATTACTGACTGCCGTATTTATTTTGAGCGTCTAGCAAAATCTCTTGCGTGATTAGTCTTTTATACCGACGTTGCCTGCGCCTTGCTTTTGCCGCATTTACACGCCATTGGCTACGCTTATCTATGACAATATCGTCAATGTCGTTAGCAAAATTTACGTTTGCAGCATCTTTTGGAGATGTTCGTTTACTCATTTCTGTTCTTTGGTATTTAAAATGAAAAAACGTGTTGTTTTCGCCGCCATCTAAGCGAACAGTCGTTTAAGTGAGCTAAATCTGCCTGCCCACTAATAATGCGCTT
>Ga0115565_10001450_pt1 | contig 19571 bp, 17 predicted proteins | sample COGITO_mtgs_1105_FD_87199 | JGI IMG/M metagenome (GOLD analysis project Ga0115565, IMG submission 87199) | Pelagic marine microbial communities from North Sea - COGITO_mtgs_110530 | ecosystem: Environmental > Aquatic > Marine > Epipelagic | place: Germany:Helgoland, sampling site Kabeltonne... | reverse complement strand
TAAACGATCAATCTCTTGATTAACAAAGTTATGTAAAGGTCTAGCAAGCCACTCTCGTTGTGGTGTTTGCAAAGGTCGTTTAGGTGCAAGAACAACTTCTTGTGCCAGACTGTTAGCTACATATTTACGCACCAAATACTTTGTCTGACCGTTTTGAACTTTAAAAGCTTTGGGCTGTGCAAAAGCAAAAGCAACCAGTTCTTCATCAAGAAAAGGTTCTCTTAACTCTACGCTACTCGCCATAGACACCCGATCATTAAAACGTAACGCCCGCGGGAGTTTTGTATAAAATAGATCTCTGTATTGTTTTTGTTGCATCGCATCTTCAAAAACCTGAGGTGTATCGCGCTTTTTGAAATCTTCTCTTAATGACGTTTGTAGAAGTTCTGGCTTAAAGGGAGATGTACGCACACCTTGTACCGTACTCTGCGATGTACTATGGTAATAATCATAGCCTGCCCATTGTTCATCCATTCCTTGACCGTCTAGTAGAACAAGCGTTCCTTGTTTTCTGGCTTGCTCAAAAAGTTTTGCATAGGCAATTGTCGGTATGCCTCCATAGGGTTCATCTTGGGACTGTGCTAGTGCTCGAGCGCGTTCTGGCACTTCTTCAGGGCTTAATTTAATCTTCTCAAGGCGGGTTGTACTGTTTTGTAACATTAATTCTACCCAGTACAACTCATCATAACGATCATCGCCGGTATAAAACGTATATGCTTTACATTGGGCTTTATCCTTCGGGTAATAAGTATGCACAAGATGTAGTAACGTAGAACTGTCTAGACCACCGCTCAAATTAAAACCTACTGGCACATCTGCTCTAAAACGTAATTTAATCGAACGCTCCAGAAGTTGAGCATAATGCCGCGTCGCATCTTCAAAAGAGAGGTCTGTAGCTTGTTTACGTACCAAATCTTGAAAGTCAAACCAAGAGGCAATTGATAACCTTTCTTTTATGTTTGCTGTTTGAACGTCCCGATAGCTATCGGGATCGCGAAAGCGCATGTAACACCCTCCTTTTAATTGATGTACTCCATCCCAAAAGGTTTCGTCAGGAGCACCATAACTTCCTATACTGAAATATCCTGACCAGACATTAGTATTTGGAATTTTAGGAATACCGGCCGCGTGCAAAGCTTTAATCTCACTCGAAATGAGTATCGTTTCTTCATTTAGAAATGCATAATACAAGGGCTTCACGCCAAAGCGATCTCGCGCGGCAAAAAATGTTTTTGTCTCGCGATCCCAAATTACAAATGCAAACATCCCTTTTAAACGATCTAGACACTGTTCTCCCCATACTATATAAGCGGCTAGGAGTACCTCTGTATCGGTTTGGGTTTTAAAATGATAAGATGTTGTTAGTTCTGCTTTGAGTTCTTTATAGTTATAGATCTCGCCATTGAAGGTGAGTACATACCGATCATTCCTATCAAAAAAAGGTTGATTCCCACTCGCGCTAAGATCGATTATAGAAAGTCGATTATGGCCTATTGCTGCAAAGCCGTAATCATAAAATGTACCTGTATGATCGGGACCTCGATGCGCTTGTTTTTGTAGCATAGTTTGCAATCGTGACGATTGTTCTCCTGGTCCTATGACGAGTGCTATGCCACACATATTAGTTTTTTAATTGTTTAAGTATCTCTTCTGCGAGTAACCAGTCTGCTTGGGTATCTAAATTTACATAGGTATCACTGTTTGAAGGATAATAGCTAATGGTATTCCCATAGAGGCTATTTTGCTCTAGGATTACAGCTGTTTTAGTGAGGTACAATAATCCATCACGATGGTATGCTTTAGGTAATTCTTGGCGTCTAGGGATAATGTGTTGTTCTCCCGTAGCGATTTTTAGATGTCCCTTTGCATCTGCTTCAAACGTCCAGTGTGGATTATACTCGTGCGGTACTTCTTGTACTGAAATTAAACTATCAGTGTCGTTTTCTATAAATCTCGTTACCGCTTCTTTGAGCCAGTCTACAGTTCTAAAAGGGCTTGTGGTTTGTAGCAAACACACAGCATCAAAATGAATGTCTCGCTCTTTGTAATACCCCAACAAATGCTGAATCACGGGTAAGGTAGGCGTATCATCTTGTGCCAAATGAGCGGGGCGCTTATAAGGCACTTCTAAATCGAGTGATTTCCCTACGTCAATTATAGCGGGGTCATCTGTTGTGAGTACAACAGTATCAAAACAATGAGAAGCTAGCGCTACCTCAGCGGTGTATGCTAAAAGCGGCTTGCCTCCGAGTAATTTTATATTTTTCCCAGGAATACCTTTAGAACCTCCACGAGCGGGTATGACCGCGATCATTTTCATTAGTATGCGATAGTTTTATGGTAACGCAACGCAATCGTTGCAAGTATTTGTGCAATCTTTTGCCCTGACTTACCGTCTCCATAAATCGTAGCATTGGTAATATCTGTTGCTGCAATGCGCTCGTGTATGGCGGCTTCTATGGCGTCGCTCGAATAGTCTACATCGACAACGTTGTTACCACGTAAACGCTTGTTTTGACGCGTACCTATATTAACAACAGGTACTCCAAGGTAAGCACATTCTCGTATGCCAACGCTGGAGTTGCCTATTAGACATTTTGCATTAATCAATAACTTAAGAAAATCTTCAGGAAGCATGTTCTTGAAGAAGTGTATGTTTTTTGGGTTTACGCTTTCGCGAAAGCTTCTTATCCCATTTGACGTTCCATCTGCTCCAGCATCTACATTAGGCCAAAACCAAAACGTCGGAATTCCGGCGTGGTGCACGGCTTCTAATGTTTGCATCACATCGATTCTGGCGCGATTATATTCTGTTGTTACTGGATGTTGCATCACCACGAGATATCCTTTTGAAATATCTAATGTTGCCCCCACACCTCCATACTTTGTCATAGGATCAAAGTCTAGTGTAGGGTTTTGTGCGACCGTTTTTGCAAGGTCTATGGAAGGACAACCCGTATTAAAGACATAGTCAGGATCTTCACCCATTTTTAAGACACGCTCACGCGCATCTTCTGAGGTTACAAAATGAATATCGGCTAGCTTTGTATTGGCATGGCGTACTTTCTCATCTATATTTCCTGTCACTTCACCACCCTGTAAGTGTATGAGTGGGATATTTTGATAACTCGCCGCAATTGAGGTTGCAATGGTTTCAAAACGATCTGCAATGGTGAGTACAGCATCGGGTTTTAAGTTATAAAACGTATTTGCCAACTCCATCACACCAATACCCGTAGTTTTTGCCATCGCTGTTTTATTCTCTCCTTCTAAGACCATAAATACTTTTGCATTGATCTTAAATCCATCTTTTTCAATGTAATCTATCGCATTTCCATATCGGTCTAACAAAGCTGAGCCAGCAATAACTAATTGTAATTCTAAGTCTGGATGTTCATTAATAGCCGTCAGTAACGTCTTCACCCTACTGTAGGAAGGGCGCGCAGTGACTACAACGCATATTTTACGTACACTCATATGTCTTTATCTGAAATAAACTCCCAAGCATTCTTTTGGGTCTTTAATGTTTTACCAATAACGGTAGTAAACTCCTTTGCAGGAATACCTTGATGAGCTGGCTTTTTTGCTTCCAGATCATCAAAAGTGAGAATATGTCCTGCAGGAAGTGTTTTATTAATAGCTAGCGATTTCTCAAAGATCGCTTTTAGAGATGCATATTGATCATTTTCTGCTTTATTTACAGGATGTAGCTGTGCTATTTCTAGATCTCGCACCGCCTTTACCAGTGTAGCCGTCTCATCGATAGTGAGTGATGATTTTGCATCGGGACCAAACATACGCTTATCAAACACTGCGTGAAACTCAAAGATTTCAGCGCCCAAGGCTGCCGCTGCGATTCCCGTACTCACTTTAGCCGAATGGTCTGAATATCCTACTGGAACTTGATAGCGTTCTTTTAGTTCTTGTATCACGTTAAGCCCATAATTCTCAGGCGTAGTAGGATATGATGTCGTGCATTGTAGTATGGAGAAGGCTACTTTTCGCTCTTTTAAAAAAGCTACAGTAGCATCTAGCTCCTCAAAAGAACTCATCCCACTGCTCAAGATCACGGGCTTCCCTGTTTGCGCTATTTTTTCTAAGAGTAAGAAATTAGAGACTTCTCCAGAGCCTATTTTATAGCGTGCTACGCCCACGTCTTCCAGTAAATCTACTGCTGCGTTACTAAAAGGTGAGGACATAAACTCAATACCTACGGTATCACAATGGGTTTTAATCTCTTTCCATTGCTCAATTGTAAATTCCATACGTTGCCAGTAGTCGTAACGTGTCGCATCCTCAAAAGAGAAGTTTACACGAAAAGGTTCTTTACGGCTACTTTCTGCATGTGCAATATGCGTTTGAAATTTTATAGCATCTACACCTACAGCTGCAAGTGCATCTATATATGAATGTAAAATTCCTAAACTCCCATCGTGGGCCTGTGCTATTTCAGCTATGATGTACATTATATGCTTTTACCAATTTTCTCTCCAGTCAATATCTTCTTTTACAACCTGTGCTGGGTTCCCACTTATAATTGTTTGCTCCTTAAGTTTCGACTGGACCACTACACTACCTAAGCCCACTAGATTATTAGAAGCAATAGTCACACCTGGTGCGATTTTAACTGAACTCCCAAGATAAACATTATCGCGTATATGAACATCAAGTACTTTACCTGATTTCGTGTGTATAGAACCGTGTGTCCATATTTGAGATCCTTTTCCTACAAGCCACGTATTATCTCCGAGACTCACATTACTCCATACATCGATGTAATGATCATAAATGATGCGGCTATGAGCTCCCATTGTAAAATTTCCTTGACCCACAATTCTATTTCCCGAGAGTATACTTGAGTTGTCTCCTAAACGTAACTCTTGTACTTCAAGGACATTGCCAGAATATATAGTTACCTGATCTCCTAAAATTACAGAGTTACAGTTAATGCTACTACGTCCTATCTTACAATTATTCCCAATGGTGTAACCCTTGACCGCTCTATAATACCATATTTTAAATCTACTAGGACTTAACCATAATATTCTGTTTAAAATACGCTTTACAACATTCATAAGTATTGTTTATTTTCAAGCTTCCAGAGAAAATATAAAGCACACGATTTCAAGACGACTATGTAATTAACTTGCATTAATAACTTTTTTTTTACCATAATTATTGATGTAATTCCTGATTGGCTTCTCAAAGTACAGATAACTTATTGCAGATACTATGAGAAGAATAAGAAATCGAATTAAAAAAGACATTGTAAAATCATCGTACTTATCTAAGCCAAAGTATTTATTCATCCTATAATCAGAAAAAAGAATCCAAACAGGAACCTGTAAGATGTATATTCCAAAACTTATTTCGCCTAAAAGCACAAATGGTTTTTTAGAAAAAATGTTTGATAATGAATGACTACTTATAGATAGAAGTAAGATAATAGGAACAAAAATAATTACTAGTAAACCATTATGATGTATAGAACCAGATAAATTCTTCAACAGAAATAATAGCGCAAACGTCGCGAGACATAAGCATAAAGGAATATATTTTTTAAACGTATATAATGTATTAAACTTTTTAAAATTCTTGACAAACCACAAACCCGCTACATTCCCCATTAGAAATTCATTTAAATGCATTACAGGAAGGTATTTTAAATCTTTCCAATTATAAAATGGTAGATTAAAGTGTTCTTCAAGAACTAAAAAATAGACCATCTGACTAAAAACCCAAAAGATCACTACCCAAAATATGGACGTAAATACACTATACTTTTTGTAGAAAAATGCCATTAACCAAGGGAATAAGACATAAAAAAACATTTCTACAGAAAGTGACCATCCTGTATAATTAAGAACCAGCGCTCTTCCTGGTACCCATGATTGTATAATCCCTATCTGTAACAAAAGGTCTGTGATTCTAACGTTATCAGATGATTTTATAAATACAACCAAAAAAAGTGCTAGTACATAAACGGGGTAGATACGCGCAAGTCTCCTTCTTAAGAAATCTACAAATGAGATATTCTTTTTTTTTATGTACGCTATAATCATCACAAAACCAGAGAGCACAAAAAAATAACTTACCCCAGCGTCTGCCTTTGAAAAAATATATGAGAAATACTGATTATTAAATAATGGGGATCCCATCCCAAAATGATAAATCACAATGGCAGTGGCAGCTATAAAGCGTGTGAATGTAAGTTGCTCTATTCTCAAAACTTCTTCATTATGTCAGTCATACTTATTTTAATGTTACAATACTATATACAACCAACTTACAAAAACTATTTATTTTTGGGATTCCAATATATGAGTACAGGAGGAAGTTCTCTATAAGCTAAATATTCAGAACGTGTTAATGTATTTCTTTTATTAATTAATTTAGGAAGATTAACTAAGACCTGTATTATTGCTCCCAACAATCCTAGACCCGCTCTAAAATCTCCTTTAAAAACTTTTAACCGAAGTTGCGCATACACAGAATACATAAGCTTTCGCGGAAGCGTGTATAAAGGAAAAAATATTAGAATATTACTCCAACTCGCGTGTAAGGCTCTGCGCGTGCGTCTTACGTAATCCTTATTTTTTTTTCGAGCCTTATTGTCTACGCGATGATGTACCAGCACTTGAGGCAGGTAATGCACTTCCCAACCTTTTTTAAAAAACTGAAGGCTGGCAAACTGCTCTTCTCCATAAAATTTATACCAAGCTGGATATTCTGGTATCTCACGCCAGGCTCTCATACGAAGCGCATGTGCACCGCCTGGGAAAGAGTCCACTTGATGTGGTTTTTGATGTGTTGTAATCGTCTCTGGCCTTTCTAAACCCCAATATAATCGTAAGGCGAGTACCGCGCATTTTGGATGCTCCTCAAAATAAGAAAGGATATTTTCAAAACTGTTTCCAGTTAAAAAATTAGCATCATCATCTATCGATAATGCGTAGGGTGTTTTAACTTTACTAAACAGTACATTTCGATTATGAATGAGCCCTTTGTTTGTTTTATTTTGAACGATCTCAATTATTGGAAAGTTTTCTCGAACAGATTTTATAGTCTCATCTGTTGAGGCGTCATCGCATATAATGATAGGTACTTCAGGATACGCTTTCGCGAAAGCGTGTAACGTAATTAATAAATCAGCGCAGCGATTAAACGTGGTTATGAGTATTGTAAAATCTACCATCTTACTTTAAAATAGTATTCATCGTTTGTACAAATCGCTCTGGTGATAAGTATGCTTCTAAATCTGGGCGCTGCAGCGATTGTTTACGATCCTCTTGCCACCTAAGATATAGCTCCTTAAAAATAGCGATAAGGGCAGCTACGTCGCCGTGCGCTACTTGTTCTGGTGCATTTTCTCCAAGTAAATCTGCCACTTCTGATGCTTTTGGTCCTATGTGTACTATGGGTTTATTTGCCATCACATAATCTGGAAACTTTCCTGGTAAAAAAGGACTATCGGCAGTATCACTCTCTAAAATAATGTTTACACTAGATTCTTCTAAAAAGGCAATACTTTCTAAATACCCTACGCGTCCAAAAAATCGAATGGTGTTGGGTACCTTCTTAATGATGGCTGTTGCCTCTGCAGACATCTTTGATTCTGGACCAATAATATTTAAAAATATAGCCTCTTTAGTATCAAGCTCACCTGAAAATTGAGCAAAAGCATTTAATAATGTTTCTGGATGGCGCGCTGGGTGTAAAGCTCCTGCGTGGGTTATATGAAATTCACTGGGATTAATACTAAAGCTGTGACCAGACTCCCAACGATATATAGTAGACAATCGCTTTAGTAAATGCGGTACAATATGAGATTGAGACTTATCAAACGTGTAGTACTGTTTGTATAGACCTTCTAATCTTTGCGAAGGAAAAAGGTGTGCTACAGACAAGTCAAATGCCCTTTGCAGACTTCTTGCTTTGGCCTTTTGCACTCTTTTACCACTGGTAATGCGATAAGATTCGGGATAAAATAACCAAGGATATGGGTCGTGATAATATGCTATAATAGGCACTTCGGTTGTAAACGTACTAATGACGTGGTGCGTATAAAAATCTGCACCACTAGCTAGCAATAGTATGGCGTCATAACGCTTTCGCGAAAGCGCTTCTAAAATTCCCTTTCTCCATATCGCTATGCGATGCTTTTCAAAGGATGCAAAACCAGTAAACTGCGTTTGTACTTTGTCAAAAAATGACATTTTATCATCTGCTGTTTGTACAAATGGATCTAACACAATTAACTCTGTATTTGTTAACCAGTCGTGCTTATTACCAAAAGATGCTGGTGCAACTACATCTACTTTAAAATCATCAGTATCAGAAAGTGCGTTAATCAATTTGCTAATGCATTTACTACTACTCGATATTTGAATATCAAGATTTTCGGCGAGAACTAGTATATTTTTTGTCATTTATAAACAGATTATTTTCTCAAAACCCTCCCCAAAGCGATTGTTGCAGGAAGTAAGTAATACCGTAGGTTTAAATATAATCTATCCTTAAAATTAATGTTTTTTGCTTTTAATACACAACGCCCTACATCTTTATTTTTAGTGAGGTGCATAATTGAAAACATATACATTCCTATTTCTTTATCTAGTATTTTGAGCGTATCAAAATGACTTATCAAATACATTGCAGCAGCAGCCTTAGACGCCACTCGTATGGAGTCTCCTTGACTAAACTCTCCAGTATTAGACTTACTATGTTTACGCCCATAGAACAATACTTTATCGATTGAAATTCCTGTTATCCCATCTGATATCATTCTGTTATACAACTCCCACTCTTCGGCATACATTAAGTCTTCCCTAAAACGATAGTCACCTATACAGCTTGATTTCCAGACTACTGCGCAAGAATTAAATGGAATTTTACCACGTAACACTTTATAAAGATCTTTCTCTGTGATTTCAAAACTCCCATAGTTCAAGCCTCTATCAAAAGTAACATCAAAGTCTCCAAAGAAAACATCCCTTTCATACCTACAAAAGTCATACTTCTGATTTTTCAATGCTTGTACGCAGCAAAATAAATTATCCGGATGTACAATATCATCATCGTCAAAAAAAACTATAAAATCACCCTTGGCTAAGTCTAACCCTTGGTTTCGACAACCCGGTAAGCCTTTTTGGTATTTCTCAGCTCTCTTTTGATAACTAAATCGCTTGTCTTTGTCTATATAATCTCCAACGACACTCGCTACATTATCTGTACTTCCATCGTCAATAATAATGCACTCCCACTGCTCATAGCGTTGGGCAATTATAGAATCTAATGTTTCAGCAATTAAATGCTCGCGATTGTATGTCGCCATTATAATACTTACAAAAGACTCCATACTATTTTGATTTTATATAAAACGTAGTTGCCAACTTAGGAAAGCTTCTAAGAAATAACATTTTTAATTGTATTGGAGCATCTATCTCAGATGGACGGCTTGCATAATATTTAAAAAGATTATACCGCTTTCTATGAAGTGCCTTTTTTAACAACTTTACATCAAATTTGTTCTGGTCATCCACTAAAGAATCGAACCAAGTTATTGCTTTTTTCAATTCACTAAGCTCAATGTTGCGATGAGGCCAAATGGCATTTAAAATTAAATCTTCGCTAAAGCGTTTTCTATCATAGCTCAACAATTGAAACATGCGCAGCATGCTTTTCCGTGCACTGCTATCTTGTTTATCCTTTTTTAAATTTGATATCTGCCCATCATGTACTCTGTAATACAATAGAACTTCAGGAAGATTTGTAACCTTCCCTTCATTTATAATTCTTGTCCACAGATCATAATCCTCTGCGGGTTCTCTGTTTTTATCATAGGGATACTTTTTAAAAACTTCTGCTCTTCCCATTACCGATGGGTGTACAAAGGTATTTCCAAAAAGCAACGTACTCATCATCGGTTCTACCTGACTTGGATAATTGAAACAAAAGTCGCTATCTATAACTTGCGCATTTGTACCTAACAGTACTATTTCAGGATGCGTGTCAAGATACTCTGATTGCTTTTCAAAACGTTCGAGATGGCATATATCATCTCCATCCATACGTGCAATATACTTTCCATTTGCACGAGCGATAGCCCAGTTAAGACTATCCGTATACCCAGAATTTTTTTCTTTTATCGTTAATAGAATACGCGGATCTGAATATTGCTTTATTATTTCTACCGTACTATCAGTGCTACAATCATCTACAATAAGGATTTCAAAGTCACTGAAAGTCTGGTTTATAAGACTATCCATCGTAGCCTTAATATATTGCTCACAGTTATAGGTAGGTAGTATGACAGAAACTTTAGGCATCTTTTTGCTTCAACTTGTTTATAAATACATTGAGCGTACTTAACGCAATAATATCAATATTGCTATACGGCCAAGATACTAAGGTTTTACGATTTTTGAGTTGAGATAGGCAATACTCATTTCCAAAAATGCCTAATTCATTAGGCTCAAAGTAATTTTGCACACTTACTTCATTTTGATCATTTTGATATAGCTGTACCCAATCGATTCCCTTAAACCATCGGTATCTGCTATTAGGATTTCTACTTTTGACTAATCGCTGAATCAGCTTATTATCAACTTTAGATCGTACTCCCCACATTAAGAAAGAAAAAATAGGATGCCAGTTTTGTGGCACCCAAGGTGCCTGACTTGTAGGGATTTTATATAATGATTTAAGTTCTCTAGTAGCCATAAATACTTTACGTAAAAAACGATTATTTAATCGTTGATTAGGATGTATACTACTTGTCATTCTCATCAGTGCCGTTGACATTGCTGGACAAACCGCCGTAAACGTATAATTACACATTAAAATTTGCTTCCCCATAGGAACACGGGCGTGGGTATACCAGCTTAATAACTCATCAAAAAGCTCAACATAAGGTAACTCGTGAGCCTCTATTCTTTTAAATAACGCTTCCCAATCTTTTACTACTTCCTTTCTCACCGCATCAAAAGAGACGTCTAGTTCTAATGCATTGAGACGCTCATCTGAAAAGCGTTGTAACTCGCGTTCTAAAAAGGTAGTTTTCCACGTTGAAAAATGCCCTGAGCTACTTGGTGTGAACACAAAGGCACGTTTCCGTACAATTGTAGACCAGAAATTTTTAACACGAGCATTTCTTCCTGAATACCGCTTTATATTTCTAGCTTGCAAAGCCTCAGTCATATCTCCTAATAGCAAAAGGCGCTTTCTATCATTAGGTATTCCTTCCAGTATTTCTAGCCAACTTACAACGCCAAAGCCTTCACTAATCGAAGTATACTTTTCTAGTATATCCTTCTTAGGGAAGTAAAGTTCTGGACTATCATAATTTATAAACTCACGTTTAGCCTTTGCAGCAAGACGTTTTGAAATAAATACTTCATAGGAATCTGATGGCCCATATGTATGGCAGTGTAAGTCCTTTTCTTTAGGTAAAACTCCTAGAAGCACCCTACTATCTAGCCCTCCACTTAATGCGAGGTTACAATGATTATAAGGAGCAGTTATGTACGCTACTTCTTTTTGAAACAAATCAACATAAGTGGCTACTTCTTCTGTTGTATTTTGACTAGCATCACTTAAATCTTTATAAAGGGTATTATCGTATTGTTTTTCTAAACTTTTAGGCGTGTTTGGATTAAAAGTAATATACTCACCAGGAAGAAGGCGCTTTATACCTTCTAATAATGTGCGAGATCCCACTAATGACATCTCACTGCTCAGTGCAGACTCTGCGAATCCGACGTTATCAACATCAATATTAAAGAATTTTGAAAGCAAAAGCAAGCTAGAACTTACCACAAAACCATCATTTATGAACCCATAGTACAAGGGATACACTCCAATTACATCGTTACAAAAAACAAGGTTTCCAGTTTGCTTTGAAATCAATGCTAATGCAAAACTGCCACTCTGAGTATTCGTTAGTGGCCAATTTTCTAGACAGTGCTCACAAACAACTGTTTGTTGAGATTCAACGTTATTTACTGCGTGATCAAAAGATGTAAGATATCCATCTAAAAAACCTAGTAGGGAAGACGTTTCTATTTGAGTCTGATTACCATCTACAATTACATCATAGCCATTGATCGTAGTTTTTGAATAACGATCTTCTAGTTTTGATGATAGCTGTACATTATGTGAGATTAGTACGTTCAAAAAGCGCTGTTATATTAAAAGTGAAAAAGTATTGTCTAGAAAATAGACGTTATAAACGTATGGATTGAATTATTTAAACACAATTATCAAGTGGATTTCTTAATCATACGCTTTAAAAATCGCAAAGGTTGTAACATTCTAAAGCCTATTACATACTCCAAACCTCTCTTGACTTTTTGTACTTCATCATTTTTATTTTGACGTTGGCGATCTATCTCATCTATAAAAATATCAAGATGCAAGTGATACAGCTTAGCATATTTTGTTAATAGTGTTTTGCGTAGTTGTAAATCCTTCATTTTTGTTTCTTTAAGTAAAGATCCTTCTGTATCATAATAATTAAATAATACTACGTCAATAACCTTAAACCTATAACCAGCTGATAATAATCTAATGTTTAGATCCCAGTCTTCATAACCATAAACGAAGTTTATATCGTACATACCCACCTCTAAAATGGCTTTTTTGGAAAACAATGCACAAGCAGGGACAATATTATCGATAAGACAATCTCTTAAAGTAAGTTTTTGTGGTGTATAAGTATACCGTAAGCTACCATTGATAATACGAGCCACACCACAAGTCACTACCCCGACGGTCGTATCGTTTTCTATTAGTGGTATTGCCTTTTCTAAAAAATCAGTCTCAAAAGTATCATCTGCATCAAGCATAAGTAAATAATCACCTTTACTCTTTAAAATACCAGTATTTCGCGCCCCAGAAAGTCCTTTGTTTTCTTGATGAACAACGTTGACTAATGGACTTAGTTTTGTTACCGTTTTTAAAATTGCTGTATTAATAGCGTCACTCCCATCATTAATAATTAATATTTCTTCAGGAAGATGCTTTTGTTTTAACAATGATGACACTGCCCTTTCTATCGTAGCGCCTGAATTATAATACGGTATTATAGCTGTAATCATTTCTTTTTTTCAATATACCCGGTTTATGCAAGGTTCTCAAACTAATATGAATAATGTTTATACTTTATAATAAACGTACTGCTTTATTCACCATCATTTTTAAAAATCAGCAACTGGAGTACGTGCATATTTAAGTATGTTATATCCTTTTTTTAGGAGAAACGCTAAACATATAGCAAGTACAAAAGCAATTGCCTTTGGTAGATTAAAATGTTTAGCAATCATTATAAATCCTCTCCATATATGTAATGGCCATTTCCTAGTGCGTGCAATATCAAAACTGTATTGCATGAATCCAGATAACATCCACTTTACGAGGTACTTAGGTGCAATGTCTTCAATATACTGCGCAGTATATAATTTGTTTTCTCCTAAAAGCGATTTCCATTTCAAATCATCATCTGTCATTTGAACAAATATAGATCCCGCATGAACGCGTCTATGCGTTAATATATCTGGAATGAGCAGTCCGTTTTGAGTAAGTAACAACAGGCGTATACAATACTGATACTCACTAGCTAGGTCCCTTATTTGCTCATTAAACACTAATTGACTAGCTATTTCTCTACCTACTAAAAGATCATTTGTAATCCACCCGTTTCTAAATTTAGCAAAATCTCCTGCCTCAATAGCCACATACGCTTTATTTGTTTCATAAGGTCGCTCACGTAGTCCATCCTCATCAAAATTACAACAGTCTGCTACTACAAAATCTAATTTTCGCGAAAGCATAATATCCATTGAAACACTCAGATGTTCTGGCAACATGACATCGTCACTATCAAAAAACTTTATATAATCTCCTGTAGATATAGAAAATCCGTAATTACGACAGGCATTAGCCCCTTTTGAAATCGTATCAGGACGGTTTTGATAGGTAATTCTATTGTCTTTTGACACAAAGGGCTCGACTTCAAGGTGTGTATCATCAGAAGAGCCATCATCTATAATAATACACTCCCAGTTTGTATACGTTTGTGCTTGTATACTTCTTAGTGTTTCGCCTATAAGAGCCCCCCTATTATAGGTAGCTATAATGAGTGATATTTTAGGTAGCGTGCTCATATACATTTTTTTACGAGTGCTAATTGACGATTTAAAGGAATTGCCAGCATTGATCGAGGGCTGGATTTATACAAATAAGTGAGTGTAGATCGCTGTTGTAATTCTGGATTACATAGTACAAACTCTACAAGTCTATGTATTAACATTTGGACAACATGTTGGGCATTTATCCCTTTAAACGAATTACTAAACGTATAAAAGTCTTTAAAAAAAACTGGACTACTAAAAATCTTTTGAGCACCTATTATATCAAACGTACTATTTTCTAAAAACCTAAGTAACTCGGTAGGTGCTATAAGTTCTTCCAAACCTAATAGAGCTTGATACATCGTCCGTTTTGAAACCTTAAATGCTTTATTTATTTTTTGATTATTCTTTATTTGTGAGGTTAAACTATCCTCATGCTGTCTATATTCATATAGTATCTCATCTGACGCTTTAATGATTCCCTGTTTAGCAACACGTAACCAGAAGTCATAATCTTCAATTAACACCATTTGCGCATTATAATATCCCACAGCAGCATATATTTCTTTTGTATACAGGAAACAGGCCCCCACTACATTTTCAAAAAGAAGATGATCGGCAGCTTTTGCATTTAAAAAACCAGTAATCTTGCCAGTGTTATTAATTACATCACAATGTGCATACACTAGGTCAGCTTTATGCCGCTTTAGATGATTTAATAGATTTTCGAGTGCGCTTTCGCGAAAGCGGTTGTCATCAGAGGTCCACGTAATATATGCCCCACTTGCCATCTCGTGACCTTTATTTAAGGATTTAGGCAACCTAAGATTTACCGTATTTGAATACACTTTAACTCGTGAATCAAGGTCTTCATAGTGCTTTGCTATCGATAAAGATGCATCTGTAGAGTAATCATTTATAATAATGAGCTCTAAATTTTTATGTGTCTGGGATAAACAACTCTCAATAGACTGCGCTAAAAAACGCTCCCCATTATAAACAGGGAGAATAATCGATATGAGATCGCTGTCATTGCTCACGAGATCCAAGATTTTATTTTTCTAAACGGCGCAAGAATAGATTTCCCTATGATAAAATCTATTGATTGTTCTCTTTTTAAAATTGTCGCTTCCTTACTTGAAACAAGATCTGTGAAATGAGCTAAAAGGTCTTCATAGTGAATTATATAATCTTCTTTATACTTTAGGAAAATAAATTTTTTAATCTTTCTATCCTTTTTTAAAGCTTCCTTATTACGGCTATTGGGACTATTGTAGTAGTTAAAAAGATATTCTGGAAGGACAACAAAATCCCACTTGTGCTTTTTTAGGTGTAAGAGTAATTCCCAATCTTCATAACCTTCGAGCATAGCTTCATCATAACCGCCTACATCTAATAACGCCTTTCTCCTATAAAGACCACAGGCAACTCCATAATTAGAAAAAAGATACTCCTTAAAACTAGCGTTTCTTAAGGCTCTCGGGATATCTTCTTCTTTGTCATTTTTAATATAGTAATAACACATTACCATGGCTAGTGCTGCATCTGCTTCAATCAAAGGAATAGCCTTTTCTAAATACTCTGGTTCAAAAGTATCATCTGCATCTAGCATTAAGACATACTCACTTGAGCAATACTGTATACCCGTATTACGAGCAGCGCTTGCTCCTTTGTTTTCTTGTGTAATAATAGTTACTATAGAGATATCTTGTTTGAGTTTATCAAGCACCTTTTTCGTTGCTATATCAGACCCATCATCTATGATTATAATCTCAGCTACAGGTACTGTCTGATCAAGGACGCTTTGAACAGACCTAGTGATTGTTGCTCCAGAATTATAACAAGGTATGATACAAAAAACTGTCATTAGTTTTTTATTCTTTTTAGTAATAATTTAAGTTTAGTCGATTCCTTAAGACGCTCTGTAAATGACTTTTTAAAACTAGAAAATTTATATACTATTTCATATCTTTTTCTACCCCAATAGTCGTCTAAAAAAGTATCATGAAGTTCACCAGAAATTATTTTTTTATAAAAATCAATTTCTATTTTTTCTATCGCTTCAACAGCATATCGATTCTTAATAAAATCATAGGTCAATGTACTTGATCCATCTTCTTTGAGAATTTCAACAACCGCTTGACTAATAGCTTTTGGGTCTGTATACTCCTGTACTAGTGTAACACTGTCACCGTCGTGCGTTAAAAATTCATTAAGTGGTTTAATATCTGAGGTAACTAGTCGTGTTTGACAAGCTGCAGCCTCTAAAAACACAACGCCAAAACCTTCCCATAGACTAGGCGTCACAAAAACATCACAAGCATTAAACCAGTATGGTAGCTGACTATTAGGCACCGTAAGGACATTAAATATTCTATGCTCTAGATTTAAGTCAATAATCTGCTTATTTATTTCAGGCATAACACCTCTCCCTATAAAAACCAAGAAGTAATCTTCTGGTAGAAACTCTAAAGCACTTATAACGGTTTTGAGGTTTTTTTGCTCAGTAATCCTCCCTATATGCAAGAGCATCTTACCTTTAGGATAAGCAGCTCTAATTTTACGCACGTGAAGATCAGTTGGTGCTATTTTTTTGAAAAGTTCAAAATCAACACGATTACCAGACGATATGACCCTACCACCTTCTATTCCCTTTTGTTCTAAAATACTAGTGAGTTTTTGACTCATTGAAAAAACAAAAGATGCTCGTTTTATTCCTTTAAAAATATAAGCGGGATTGGAGTCGTGTATACTCGCTACTACGGGAATACCTTTTATTCTATTAATCACGCCATAACTCGTTGCCCAATATGCTCCATACGTGCGCACACAAACAGGATGTATCTCTTTTACTAATTGTTTAAATTGAGTTACAGAGGTAATAGGAATAATCTCCATGCCATACGCAAAGCGTTTTTCTGTTTCTAAGGGAGAAAGCAAGTACACTTTATCAAAAAAACCTGCTGGATTATAATAGCGTTCTAACCACGTGTAAATGCCCTTTTTCTCATAAAGATGAAGTGGTTCTGACGGTATCACTACAAGTACTCTTGGATTCATGATACGCTCCAGTTAGACCCTAGAACGACTTGTCCCTGACCCTGAAGAAGGCTAACGCCATTTCCAAAATAATCCTCATCTACTATTTTAAAAGATAGTACATTATCTATAACTTCTATATTTTCTCGAGGAAGACTAGTCCCTACAGCTAGCATTACTCTATAGTTACCACTGGACAATATTAAATTGGGGACAGTGCAATTAAGGAGCTTTGCTAAAAGGCTTTGACTTAAAAATGTTTTATCATGGTGACAAGAAATTGAGGCCACACGTACATCATCTGCATTATAAATACCTAAAAAACAATAATCAATATTTTGCTGGAAGTTATTCTTAAATTGTATGTTAATACTAAAGGCACTTCCTAAAGCGACAGACTTTACCTCTCCAGCACGATTATCTCCAAGAGAAACTCGCTCAACGAACTGAGAAGTAAATGCGTCTGATGATTGATTATCAGCCAAATACTCTTTTATGACTTCATGAGTCACTCCATTCTGAAATACATACCCCGACTTAAGACTTATTGCTCGTGTACATAAATTACGTACCGCAGTCATATTATGACTTACAAACAAAACGGTTCTTCCCTCCCCTTTAGAGATATCTTGCATCTTCCCTATCGCCTTCTTTTGAAACTCTGCATCACCCACTGCAAGTACCTCATCTACCACAAGTATCTCAGGTTCAAGATGAGCAGCAACTGAAAAAGCAAGTCTCACAGTCATTCCAGAAGAGTACCGTTTAGTAGGTGTATCGATATAGCGCTCACAACCAGAAAAATCTATGATTTCATCGAGTTTACCTTTTATCTCCGACTTAGTCATTCCTAGGATCGCACCATTGAGATAAATATTTTCTCTTCCTGTTAATTCGGGATGAAAACCAGTACCGACCTCTAACAAAGAGGCAATGCGTCCTCTTGTTTTAATACTTCCTGTAGTTGGAGCTGTGACGCGAGATAAAATTTTGAGTAAGGTAGATTTACCTGCCCCATTTTTACCTATAATTCCTAAGACCTCGCCTTGCTGTACCTCGAAATTTATATCTCGAAGTGCCCAAACATAGTCACCTGACCCTTTTGATGCTCTATCATTAACCTCTCCAACTTTCAAAAAGGGGTCATCTTTCCCGCATATGTTTGCCCAAAACCTGCGCACATCATCCTTTATCGTACTACTTCCTACGAGGCCTAGTCGATATTGTTTCGAAATATTTTCTGCTTTTAAAATAACTTTAGTCATTTTATACTTTCTAAACTTTTGCCTTTAACTTAATGATAAGTGCCATTGCTCTAACAATATGTTTAAGGATTACACGAACTCCGCTACTATTAGCCACAACGTAAATCTCAGGACCCAAGTATCGATTAATTTGGTGAAATTTTCTTTTTTCTAATTCCATTAATTTATAGTCATCTTTAAATGATGGAAAAACATTCTCTAGAACGTGATCACGTTCTTCTGAAATTACATTTTGATAATACTTTTGAGATGAAATTCCATCTGTATAGAATATTGCAATTGGTCCGTCTATTTTTTTAAATGTAGCTTTATTTAAACATATTTCCCTTGCAAAAAATTCCCAATCTGAAACTATCTTTAAATTAGCACTATAGCCTCCTGAATTAACTAATAAGCTCTTTTTTATAAATGTACTTGGATGGCCCAGTGAGCTAGTATAAAAAAAAGAAAAATTTAAATCCTTTGGATAATTATGGCAAACGTCTGATAGTTTTCCTTTCTCAGTCTCAGATCGAAAAATTAAATCTCCATATATCAAATCTTCTTGATAATTTCCAGTTAAAAACCTTTGCGTTGTTATAGATTCATAAAGTATATCTCCAGAATTGAGAAATAAGAGATATTTACCACTTGCTTTGGCTATACCTTTATTCATACCATCATAAATCCCGCGGTCTGACTCAGAAACCCATTGATCAATCATTTGTCCAGATTTCTCTAACAAGGATACACTATCATCTTTGGAAGCTGCATCTATAACAATATATTCAAACCTCTTATCTATTTGATTATCTATACTTTTTAAAGTCTTATTAAGACCTTCAGCATTGTCTTTATTCACAGTGATTATTGACAGTATGATTTCGGGATTACTCATACTTTAAATCTTTTTCTTTGAGTCCTTCTTAATTGCTATGAGATTTGTGTAAGGGTAATGTATTTGTTTCACTTCTTTGACTAATTCTCCATTATCTAAGTGAAACCACTCATAACCCCACTCTTCCAAAATATCATAAATCTCATGAACTGAATACCCCGCATTGAAAGTATTTAATTCTGTGAATTCAACTAAAACAAAAGGTTCGTAATGCTTAAAAAAGTTTTCCCCTCCTCTTATTGCGAATTTCTCCCAGCCTTC
>Ga0115565_10001449_pt1 | contig 19575 bp, 17 predicted proteins | sample COGITO_mtgs_1105_FD_87199 | JGI IMG/M metagenome (GOLD analysis project Ga0115565, IMG submission 87199) | Pelagic marine microbial communities from North Sea - COGITO_mtgs_110530 | ecosystem: Environmental > Aquatic > Marine > Epipelagic | place: Germany:Helgoland, sampling site Kabeltonne... | reverse complement strand
AATTTTGTCATTGTATTCTATCTGTAAATCACGATCAAAAATACAACTTAGGAAGCCTTTTTGATATTAATTAGTATTAATTTGCGTTATATTTTTATCTATGCAGATACAACAGCACATAATCAATAATATACCCGTATTTGATATAAAAGATTCTTTAAACAAGGTAAAGGCTTTTTTTAATGAAAATACCTACTCTCATATAGCTATTACGGAGGCAGATAAGTTTGCTGGTATGTTTTCAGAGAATGATATAGCACTATTAGATACCAATTTAACTATAGAAGATTGCAGGTATGATCTTCAAATGTTTTTCGCTAAAGGCAACACCACTTGGTTAGATGTCTTAGAAACCTTTGCTAGGAATGATGCAAATATTTTACCTGTTCTAGCAGATGAAAGTAGTGTCTTAGGCTATTATGATCTTACAGATGTTGTTACGGTATTTATAGACACGCCCTTTTTTACAGACCTTGGAAATATTTTAATAGTTGCTACTGGAATGAAAGATTATTCATTTAGTGAAATTGCGCAAATTGTAGAAAGCAATAACGCTAAATTTTTAGGTGGGTTTATTACTGCTATCCAGAACGATGTTGTACAGATAACTATAAAAATAAGTACCACTAATTTTAACGAAGTAGTGCAGACTTTTAGACGGTATAACTATACTATTTTATTTGGAAATAGTGATGATCAGTTTTTAGAAGACTTGAAACAACGCTCTAATTATTTAGACAAATATTTAAACATATAGTATGAAAGTCGCAGTTTACGGTCAAACATACCATGATGAAGCTATAGACTTCTTGCTAGAACTTTTAGATGAGTTAACAAACGAGAAGGCTGTTGTAGTTATAGAGGAAGATTTCTACAGACGCTACCAAAAAGTTGCTAATGCAGTTACTTACCAAACTTTTAATAGCACACTTGGTCTAGATAAATCATTTGACATGTTTGTTAGTTTTGGTGGCGATGGTACTATATTAAGAGCTACAACTTACGTGAAAGATCTAGGAATTCCTATAGTAGGTGTAAACACAGGGCGCTTGGGCTTTTTGTCTACTTTTAAAAAGGAAGATGTAAGAAAGGTGGTGCAAGAATTTGTACAAGGAGCATACACTATTGTAGAAAGAAGTTTGGTGCATTTAAGTACAGATACACTAGAAGCTGAATTTGGGGAATTAAATTTTGCTTTAAATGAAATTACGGTAAGTAGAAAAGATACGACTTCTATGATAACGGTAAAAACATATTTAAATGATGAGTATTTAACCTCCTATTGGGCAGATGGTCTTATTATAGCAACGCCAACAGGTTCTACAGGGTATTCTCTAAGTTGTGGTGGGCCAGTTATAGTACCTACGGCAAAATCATTGGTATTAACGCCTATTGCACCTCATAATTTAAATGCAAGGCCATTAGTTATCTCAGATGATACAGTTATTCGCATTCAAGTTTCAGGACGAGAAGATACACACCTTGTTTCATTAGATTCTAGAATAGCATCACTCCAAAACGATCAGGAGATTACTATAAAGAAAGCACCTTTTACTATTAGAATGATAGAATATACTTCTGAGAGTTTTCTTAAAACGCTCCGCAACAAATTATTATGGGGAGAAGACAAAAGAAATTAACCTTTTTTCATTAAAACAATATTTACAGGTTATACCTGTTTACCCTTTTAAACGTTTTTATGCAATGGGCATATTTATATATTTTGAATAGCAGAATGCGGCACTTATTAATAATTCTTTGTCTTATCGTCTTTTGTAGATTACAGGCACAAACCTATGAAGTTGGTTTATTTGCAGGTGGTGCAAATATGATAGGAGATGTAGGAAGTACAACTTATATATCTCCATCAGAGCCTGCCTTTGGTGGTGTGTTTAAGTGGAATAAAAGTAAGAGATACGCTTGGCGGGGCACTGTAGTATATGGTGAGTTTGCAGCGGATGATAGTAAATCTAATGTTAATGCTAGGCAGGAAAGAGGGTATACAATAGATAATTCTGTTTTAGAATTTTCGGCTGGCTTAGAAGTGAATTTTGTAGATTACAACCTTCACCAGCTTGGTGCTGCCTTTACTCCTTATTTATACACGGGGCTTACTTACTTTAGGTATAATTATCAATATTTTGAAGATGATAATTTACAAGAAATCTTTCAAACAGATGGGTCTTTTGCCATCCCCATGACAGTAGGATTCAAATACAGACTTAGTCAATTTTTTATTTTAGGAGCAGAGATAGGGGCAAGATATACGCTTACAGATAATTTAGATGCTAGTAATCCTGAGGGTTCTAACTTTGAGTCGTTCAGATTTGGGAATATTTTAAATAATGACTGGTATGTATTTTCAGGAATTACATTAACCTATACCTTTGGGCGGAAATTATGTTCAGATTGTTTTGAATAACATACAACATGAGTAAAATAGATAGTAAGACAATCAATAAACTTCCAGAACACCTAGCTATCATAATGGATGGCAATGGAAGATGGGCAAAGGCTAGAGGCAAACATCGCATGTTTGGTCATGAGCATGGGGTGAAGACAGTACGTGCTACAGTAGAAAGTTGTGTGGAGATTGGAATAAAGTACCTCACCTTATATACTTTTTCTACCGAAAATTGGAACAGGCCTAAATTAGAAATAAAGACACTGATGCGGCTTTTAGTTTCTTCTTTAAAAAAGGAACTCCCTACATTTAATAAAAACAATATTAAGCTTAATACCATCGGAGATATTTCTTCATTACCCCCAAAAGCTTACAAAGAGCTGTTGGAGGTGATGGATAAAACAGCTCATAATGATGGAATGACCTTAACGCTTGCACTTAGTTATGGTGCAAGAGAGGAAATCCAATCAGCAGTAAAAGCTATTGCGTTCAAAGTTAAAAATAATATAATTTCGCCAGAAAATATTGACGAAACCATTATTAATAACCATCTTTACACGCACAATTTGCCAGATGTAGACCTGCTAATACGTACAAGTGGGGAGCATAGAATCAGCAATTTTTTGTTATGGCAAATCGCATATGCTGAATTGTATTTTATTAATGTATTCTGGCCAGATTTTAATGAGCTTCATCTAAAAGAAGCCATTCATAATTACCAGAGTAGAGAACGAAGATTTGGAAAAACTAGCGAACAACTCACTTAAAGATATGACTAGGTTCATATTCTTGAACCAATTACCTGCACTTTTATTATTTCTTTTTACATGTGCTGTTATAGCTCAGGATATCTCCTATGATATTGGTAAAACATACACACTCGGTAGTTTGCAAGTAACAGGTTTGCAAAGTTACAATGAGCAAACAGTAAAAACGTATACAGGACTTAGAGTTGGGCAAACGATTGTACTACCAGGTGAAGAAATTAGTGGTGTCATTAATAAATTGTGGGGTTTAGAGTTATTTAGCGCTATAGATTTTTTTATAACTGATATTGATGGAGAATCTGTTTCTCTAGAACTAAATATAGTAGAACGCCCTACGCTAACAAACGTTACTTTCAAAGGAGTGAAAGATCGTAAAATTGATGATCTTACTAAGGACACCGATCTTAAAAAAGGTAAAAAAATTACAGAGAGCCTTATAGCTAATACAAAAAACTATCTTACCAACAAGTATAAGAAACAAGGGTTTCTCAACGCAAAGGTTGAAATTATTACTAAAGTAGATACTTCAGAGGTAAATGCTAGAAGTATGCTTGTTTCTATAGATACAGGTGATAAAGTTAAAATAGATGCTATTGTATTTGAAGGAAATAAAGAACTTTCTGATAAAAAATTAAAAAAAACGCTTAAAAATACTAAGCAGAAAAAACTAGGGCGTTTTTGGAAAAAATCTAAATTTATTAGAAGAGACTACGAAGATGATTTGGCTTCGTTAGTTGATAAATACGCAGAAAGTGGCTTTAGAGATGCCAGGGTTATTTCAGATACCTTGTATAAGGTAGACGCAAACAATATTGAATTAAAGATTAAAGTAGAAGAAGGTAATAAGTATTATTTTGGCGACATAGATTTTGTGGGGAATACTGTTTATACAGACAGGCAATTATCTCAGATATTAGGAATAAAAAAAGGGGCAACCTATAATGGTGTATTATTAAGAGAGCGTATAGCAGATAACACTAAGCCAGATCCTAATGATATTACAAGCGCATACCAGAACAATGGATATCTTTTTTCTAGCATTAACCCAGTAGAAATATCTGCAGCGAATGATACTATAAATTTCGAAATTCGCATCATAGAGGGTAAAGAAACCTTTCTAGATCATGTTACCGTGAATGGTAATGATAAGACAAACGATCATGTAATCTTTAGGGAGTTGCGTACACGTCCTGGCCAAAAATATAGCAAATCTGATATCATCCGGAGCATAAGAGAACTAGGGCAACTCGGATTTTTTGATGCAGAACAAATTAAACCAGATGTCATTAACGCAAACCCAAATGAGGGAACTGTAGATTTAGATTGGAGCTTGGTAGAATCTGGCTCTAGCCAAATAGAACTGCAAGGTGGTTATGGTGGTGGTGGTTTTATAGGAACCTTAGGTTTATCTTTTAGCAATTTTTCCATTCAAAACTTATTTAAAGGAGAAGCTTACAAACCAGTTCCCATGGGAGATGGACAAACTTTTGCTTTGCGTTTGCAAGCAAGTAGAACATTTAGAGTTTATAGCCTTAATTTTTCTGAACCCTGGCTAGGAGGTAAGAAGCCTGTTCAGTTTAGTTTTAGTTTCTCTAGAACACAAAATTTCTTCTCCTCATTAAGTGGTAATAGCAGTGGAAGAGAAGTAGATAAAAGTAGACAGTTTTCTATTACAGGGGTAACTTTAGGTTTAGCAAAAAGGGTGCAATGGCCAGATGATTTTTTTACAATATCTCACTCTCTAGGATACCAATTATATGATTTTAGAAATTACAATGTTGGTTTGTTCAATTTTGGCAATGGGAAAGCAAATTCTTTAGCCTACACATTTGGGGTTTCTAGAAATGCTACCCAAGGAGGTAGAATTTTTCCAAGAGGGGGGTCTAACTTTGAAGTGACTGCTAAGTTTACACCACCTTATTCCCTGTTCAGCAATAAAGATTTTAGGGGACTAAAGAATAGAAGTGAGGAATTAACACTAAAAGCTAGAACAGAAACACTCACAGCCAGCGAGATTAGAGAGTTGGAAAATGTTGATCAAGAGCGTTTTCGTTTATTGGAGTATTATAAAATTAAGTTTAAAGGTGATTGGTACACAACACTGGTAGATAAACTAGTTTTAAGAACAAATACTGAGTTCGGCTTTTTAGGGAGTTATAATAGTGCGGTGGGCAAAGTGCCTTTTGAGCGATTTTTTGTAGGAGGTGATGGTTTAGGGAATTTTACTTTAGATGGTAGAGATGTTGTTCAATTACGTGGTTACGAAAACCAATCATTAACAGTAATAGATGAGCTTACTGGAGATCAAGAAGGCGCTGTAGTATATAATAAGTTTTCTATGGAGTTAAGATATCCTCTTACCCTAAAACCATCTGCATCTATTTATGGTTTAGCTTTCTTAGAGGCAGGTAATTCATTTAATAATTTTCAAGAATTTAATCCTTTTCAATTAAAAAGATCTGCTGGTGCAGGTCTTCGTATTTTTATGCCTGCATTTGGTTTATTAGGAATTGACTTTGGATATGGTTTTGATGAAGACGCACTTTCCATTGGGCAGGGTCCTAGTGGTTGGCAAACGCATTTTATCATAGGACAACAATTTTAATTGTAGTAGTATTTAGACACATCTTACAGTTGTAGCGACTATTATAATTAGAATTAAATTTTGGCACGGTATTTTCTATTGAACTATTAACGATAGTAAACATGAGATTTAAAAGAGAAATTTTTTCGGTGTCGTTAGTATTAGCGAGTCTGTTTTGTTTTAGTCAAAGAGGCATAAGGATTGCTTATGTAGATATGGAATATATTCTAGAAAATGTTGAAGAATATAGAGAGGCAGGAGCCCAGTTAGCAAACAAAGTAGCAAAGTGGAAAGTGGAGATTGAAGAGAAACAAAATGTAGTTTCTCAAATGAAGAAAGATTTAATGGCAGAGAAAGTATTATTGACTGCGGAATTAATAAAAGAGAGAGAGGAAGAAATACAATTACTACAAAGTGAGATGATCGGCTATCAACAAGATAGGTTCGGTCCTCAAGGAGATTTAGTGCAACAGAAGAAGCGATTGATACAGCCTATTCAAGATCAGGTTTTTAATGAAGTGCAAAAGCTAGGAGTTAACAAAAAGTATGATTTTATTTTTGATAAATCTGCGGATGTTGTAATGTTGTATTCCGAGAAAAGACATGATATTAGCGATATCGTTTTACGCGGAATTAGTAGAACTAGAAAAATTAGCAAACCTGCCAAGAAGGCAAGTGGAAGAAATAGCATTGACAACTTTGAGGATGGAGACGACGAAGAAACGGTAGTTTCTGACGCTTTACAAGAGCGTTTAGAACGAGCCAAGAAAGCAACTGATGCAAGGACGAAAAGCGCAGAGAGTAAGCGAGCAGAGCAGTTAAAATTACGGGAGGAGCGGAAAAAGGCCTATGAGGAGCGTAGGAAGAAATTGTTAGAGGAAAGAGATGCTAAGCGTAAAATTATAGAGGCAGAAGGAGAGTCTAGTAATAATTAATAATAACTGAATATTAATAAATAATAACGTAAACAAAAATTAAATTCTAAATCATGAAGCAAGTAAAGAATATTGTAGTAGTTCTATTGTTGTTACTAACAGTAACTAATTTTGTTAATGCCCAAAGCAAAGTAGCGCATATAGATGTTGCCAAACTTTTATCCGATATGCCAGAGATGAAGACTGCTGAAGCGGAACTAAAGAAGTTGCAGGAGACTTATAACGCAGATATACAGGCGTCCATGACCGAGTTGAAAAATAAGTATACGCAATATCAAAATGAAGCTGCGACACAATCTAAAGAGGAGAATAATAAACGAGCAACTGAGTTACAAGGTTTTGAAAAAAATATAGGTGAAGCACAGCAGGCAGCACAGCAAGAGTTTCAAAAGAAGCAAGCAGAACTTTTTGCACCGATCTCAGAAAAAGCGAAAGCTGCAATAGAGAAAGTAGCCGCTGATAAAGGGTATGACTACGTTATAGATGCCCAAGCGGGTAGTGGTTTAATAGTAGCAAAAGGAAAAGATCTTTTAGCTGACGTAAAAAAGAGCTTAGGTTTCTAAAAAAGTATGAAAACAAATTTTAAAAAAAGCCATCTCATTGAGATGGCTTTTTTATGTAAAGAGTTTTTTTCTAATAGATGTCCACCTATAATTTCTTATAAACACGCCTTCCTCTACTGTAACAATGGGTGATTTATCACTTATAATCGCATCAAAGTACCCCAAAATATTATAATATAATGTGCTACTATTTTTTCCTAGAATAGCCATTTTAGTTGAAGCTATTAAAGTTAATAATAGGCCGTAACGCATAGTATACATAGCAGTACCCTGCAATATTTTGGCTTTTTTGGAGTAGATATGACCAGTGGGCCTTAAATGTTTCACATGTAGTGTATCATCTGTAATAATTAGATAGCCATAGTATTTTGCTAGCAGCTCATCTACAGTATCCCAGCCCATAGCGCTCTTAAGTTCACCAATTTCATAATAGCACTCCTTTGTATAAGCTTTAAATGCGCCTCTAACATGATCCTTATTCATGGGATGATTAAGTACCCAATATTTATGTTTACTTTTTTCGTATACAAATCCACCAGCAATGCCAATGGCCTTATCTCCTTTAAAATGTGAAGCAATAGTTTCAAAATAATGTAGGGGCAGTATAAGATCTGCATCTAGCTTAACAATAAAATCAAACGAAGTATCTAAGAGTTCAAGACCCGCTTTAAAAGCATTTACTACTTTGCTTCCTGGCATATGTTGTTGCTCAGATTTTGTAGTAATACTATCTATAGTTTCGTTTTCTCGTACAAGTATATTTATGATATTTTGAGTACTGTCTGTGGAGTTGTCATTGACAATAATGATTTTTTTAGCTTTCAAAGTCTGGCTAGTAAGCGACTTAATCGTAGTTGCTAAGAATTTTTCTTCGTTAAATACAGGAATTATAACGTAATAATCCATTGTTATAAGGGGGTAAATAGTAGTTCAATACTGGTATAATCTAAAAAAAATTAGCCTCATAAATCCCTTTGAGATTGTACTCGAGTAGCATATACCATATAGTATCTAGGAGTATATAACCTTAAAACTGGTCTGAAGCCTATCTTTCTTACAGGATGCGTCCATTTTAAACGATCTTCAATTTTCCAGCCCGCTTTTTCTAAAAGCCAGTCAAATTGCCAATCTTCGAACTCGTGGTAATGCCTATCTCGTTTATCTGTCTTGCTTCTATAGGCAGAAGAGAACCATAGTCTTAGAGGAACACTCGCTACTAAACTAGTGGCTTTAGTTCTAGAAAGGACGTTAAGTGGAGCCAATAAATGTTCAAAAATTTCAAAAGCAGTTAGCACGCTAGCATCTGAATTTGCCACAGTAGTAAAGGTCGTGTCTAAATCTTCCCCTTTTGTGTTCTCTACGGAGTAGCCTGCTTCAGTCATCAACCTAGATAGCGGGTTTGTTACTCCCAAATCTAATATAGAAGCATTTTTAGAAACATGCCTTTTTAAGAAGGACATTGTTTTTGTAAAACGTTTGTTTGGATAGGTCTTCTCGTACACTTAAATCAGAATTAAATAACACTTGGCTTGTAAGCACCATTTAAAATTTATATACTATAGCATTTACATTCATTCCTGCGCCTACACTCGCAAATATAACAACATCTCCTGTTACTAAATTATGTGCTTCAAGTTTTCCTTTACAGATGAGGTCTAAAAGGGTAGGTATGGTTGCAACAGAACTGTTACCAAGGTTCTTTATAATCATTGGCATACAGTCTTTTGGCATCTCCAAATTATATAATTTGTAAAATCTTTTTACAATGGCCTCATCCATTTTCTCATTTGCCTGATGAATAAGAATTTTTTTTACATTCTCTATAGCTATACCACTGTCGTCTAAACAGCGCTTCATAGCCGCGGGAACGTGGCTCACTGCAAATTCGTATATTTTTCTACCGTACATTTTTATATATTTTGCATCTTCATCAGATTCTTTATAAGAAGTTCCAAAGAATAAAAAATACGCTTCGTCGTAAGTATAGGTTGCAGATGCGTGCGCTAAAATTTCTCCACCAATGGTACGCTCTTCAATAACAGTAGCTCCGGCACCGTCTGCATAAATCATAGAATCTCTATCATACGGATCTACAATTCTAGATAAGGTTTCCGCTCCGATCACTAGGCATTTTTTAGCTAAGCCGCTTTTTATGAAAGCATTTGCTTGTATGGTAGCTTCTATCCATCCTGGGCAACCAAAAAGTATATCGTATGCCACACAATGCGGGTTTTCTATTCTTAAAGCATGTTTTACGCGGGATGCCAGACTTGGAAGCATATCACTTTGAGAAGTACCAGAAACGATATCACCAAAGTTGTGGGCAACAATAATATAGTCTAAGGTTTCTTTATCAATAGCTGCATCTTCAATAGCCTTTTCCGCAGCAAAAAATGCCATATCAGAGGTGTTCATATTCTTTTGAGCATAACGCCGTTCTGCTATTCCCGTAATCGCTTCAAATTTTTTAATAATCGTAGGATTATCGTATTTGAAAGGAGTGCCATTTTCTGTTAAGAAACGTTGATTTTCAAAGGCTTCGTTTGGAATTACGTTAGTAGGTATATAGCTTCCGGTTCCAGTAATTCCTATACTCATGTGTTCAATTATTAATTCAGGATTACAAGGTAATGGAAATATATTATTTACTATGCATGCATAGTAAATAATATATACTTTATAATTATTTAAATAGCTTTTAAAAAATCACAGAACTCAATTACCTAAAGTTTATTTTAAAATTTGGAAACTACTGGTACGCTTCTATTGGAGCACAAGTGCAAATAAGATTCCTATCGCCGTATGCATCATCAACCCGTCTAACACTTGGCCAGAATTTATTATTTCTAATATAGGGCAGTGGGTAGGCGGCTTGCTTCCTTGTATAGGGAAATTCCCAAGAATCATCCGTTACCATCTCTAAAGTATGGGGAGCATTTTTCAATATGTTATTACTTTCACTAACGTCTTGTATCTCTTGAAAAATTGATAACATTGCATCGCAGAATCTATCGAGTTCTGGCAAACTTTCGCTCTCTGTTGGTTCTATCATAAATGTGCCAGCCACAGGGAAGGAAACCGTAGGCGCATGAAAACCATAATCCATTAAGCGTTTGGCAATATCGGTAACCTCAATACCTTGATCTTTAAAAGGTCTACAATCTATAATCATCTCGTGTGCTGCCCTCCCATATTCGCCAGCGTAAAGCACATCAAAATTTCCGCTCAGTTTTTGCTTGATGTAATTAGCATTTAATATGGCAATTTTTGTAGACTTTGTAAGACCAGCTTCGCCAAGCATTTTAATATAACCGTAAGAAATGATACACGCCAGTGCACTACCCCAAGGAGCAGCGGAAATTGCCGATATACCTTGCGCCCCACCAATTTCTATTATAAGATTTTTAGGTAAAAATGGAACTAATTGCTGTCTAACACAAATAGGACCAACACCAGGGCCACCACCCCCATGTGGTATGGCAAAGGTCTTATGAAGATTTAAATGACAAACATCTGCGCCAATTGCTGCAGGATGTGTTAAACCAACTTGCGCATTCATATTGGCTCCGTCCATATATACTTGCCCTCCATGATAATGTATAAGCTGCGTAATCTTAATTACGGAAGATTCAAAAACACCATGAGTAGAAGGGTAGGTAATCATTAGTGCAGCTAACTTGTCTTTATGTAAAGCTACTTTTTCCTTTAGATCTGAAAGATCTATATTTCCTTTCTCATCCGTTTTAGTAACCACTACCTGCATACCTGCCATAACAGCAGATGCAGGGTTTGTGCCATGTGCGGAAGCAGGAATTAAGCAAATAGTACGGTGGCTTTCATTTCTTGAAGCATGGTATGCTCTAATAACCATTAAACCTGCATATTCTCCTTGCGCTCCAGAATTTGGCTGTAATGAAGTAGCCGCAAATCCTGTAATAGTACTTAGGTCATCTGCTAATTCTTTTAATAATAATTGGTATCCTCCGGCTTGATCTAATGGAACAAACGGATGAATATTTGCCCAACTACTCATGCTTAAAGGTAGCATTTCCGTTGCAGCATTTAATTTCATAGTGCAACTTCCTAAAGAAATCATACTATGGTTAAGTGCTAAATCTTTACTTTCTAAACGCTTTATATAGCGCATTAATTCGGTTTCAGAATGATAAGAATTAAACACTGCGTTCTCTAGGAAACTAGAGTTTCTCTGAATATTTTTCGGAATTACTTTCACTGCAGATATATTAGTGACTTCAGTAAATTTTTGATCTACCGCTTCCGAAAAAATTTCTAGTATCGTATTGATATCTTGAAGAGATGTAGTTTCATTTATAGCAATTGCGATAGTGTCATGAGTAACATATAAAAAGTTTACTTCTTTAGCCTCGGCAATAGGGCGTATTTTATCGGAAGAAAATTTAATTTTTAGTGTATCAAAATAGGTGCTATTTTCTTGGGTAATTCCTAGTTTTTTAAGCTCTTTTTCAAGTGTTACAGCTAAAAAATGTATCTGTGTGGCTATAAAAGAGAGTCCAGATGCACCATGATAAACAGCATACATACTTGCCATGACAGCCAATAGCACTTGGGCAGTACAAATGTTGGAAGTGGCCTTATCTCTTTTAATGTGCTGTTCTCTAGTTTGTAACGCCATTCTTAACGCTCTGGTGCCGTTAGCATCTTTCGTAACACCAATAATACGCCCAGGAATATGGCGCTTATATTTATTTTTAGTAGCAAAAAACGCAGCATGTGGCCCACCGTAACCTAGTGGTATGCCAAAACGTTGGGTAGTACCAACCACCACATCTGCTCCAAATTCGCCAGGCGGTGTCAGCAATGTTAAACTCAAAATATCTGCTGCCACTGCCACGGTAATATCGTATTCTTTAACCTGTGCTACAAAGTCAGTATAGTCAAAAAGTTGACCATGTTTTGCAGGGTATTGCAGCAAGATTCCATAAAATATGGGAGTGGGTTTAAAAGTAGTGTGATTGCCAATTACTAACTTTATCCCAAGCGGTGCAGCTCGGGTTTCTAACAAAGCAATTGTTTGTGGCAGTACATCTTCAGATACAAAAAATGAACAATCCTTTTCTTTCTTTTGGGTGTTGCTACGTACATCAAAAAGCATGGTCATGGCTTCTGCTGCTGCCGTGCTTTCATCCAAAAGTGATGCATTGGCAAGCTCCATGCCCGTTAAATCCGTAACAACCGTTTGGAAGTTTAGTAAGGCCTCTAACCTTCCTTGTGCTATTTCTGCTTGGTAAGGTGTATAGGCTGTATACCACCCTGGGTTTTCCAGTATATTTCTCTTAATTACAGAGGGCGTTATAGCTTCGTGGTATCCTAATCCAATATAAGATTTAAAGATTTTATTTTTAGTTGAAAGAGCTTCAATATGTTGTAAAAAGGCATGCTCACTAATAGGTTCGTCTAGAGATAAGGGCTGGTCTAGTCTAATTTCGTTAGGTATTGTCTCAGAAATTAATTGTGCTATACTCTCAATGCCAATAGTTTCTAGCATTTGGGGTATATCCGTGTCTTGGATACCTATATGACGATTGGCAAATAGATGTGTGTTCATATTTTTCTGAATTTAGATTCTAAAACTAAGGATTAAACGCATGTTACTTGAGCAAATCTTAAAACGTAATTATGAAGTTTTTAACATCTTAAAAAGCAAGTTCTATAGTTTGGTTATTTTTGTAAAATGAATGGTATAAAACGTCTCTTTAATTTTTATTTAGACGCTAGTATACATGTAGCTTTATCTGTTTATTGTCTTAGTATAGTGGCATGTAACTCACTTCAAATAGTTACATCGGTTCATGTTTCATGGTTTCTTTTTTTTGCTACTATTGTTTGCTATAACTTTATTAAATACGGAGTGGAAGCCTCTAAATATCTAGTAGTAGCAACGCAGTATCATAAAAAAATTCAGGTTTTCAGTTTTATAGCTTTCATTTTAATGGCGTATCATGCTTGGTTTTTGCCAAAGCCAGTATGGAGTGTAATTTTAACTTTAATTTTATTAGTAGGTGTTTATGCTATTCCTGTGCTACCAAAATATAAAAACTTAAGAAATTTTGGGGGTCTTAAAATATTTATAGTAGCGTTAGTCTGGGGCGGAGCCACCGTTTTACTGCCTTTTTTAGCAACTAAAATATTGATTTTTAACGGAGAGGTAATAGTAGTATTTATAAGACATTTTCTATTAGTTTTAATACTACTTCTCCCTTTTGAAATTAGAGATCTAAAGTATGACGATAGTGCTTTAAGAACGCTTCCGCAGGTATATGGGGTACAGAAAACAAAATTCATAGGATTTTTTTTAACGGGTATATTCTATGTATCCCTATTTGTTAAACACATTATAGCACCGAATGAAATTTTAATAGACGGTATTATCATGCTGTTGTTGTTTATCTTAATATATAAGACAAAAAGAGCGCAAGAACAGTATTTCGCATCTTTTTGGGTAGAATCCGTACCCGTTATTTGGTTTGTTTTATGGATGCTTCTGGGAGAATAATTATTTTAAACCCCTAGAAATGTTTAGACGCTTTGAATAATTTTGAGAAGTGCTATAATGTCTAATTTAAAAGCTTTAAATTTTACATGTGGAGTAAATCACAATTGTATAATTACGTTGTTCTTCTCGTTAACATGGAAATTTACAATACATGAAAATTCAGCTATTGATTGGACATAAATTTTTAATAGAGCAAGGCAACGCACTCTTCGTATAGTTAACTAAAGGATATTAAATAATGTATTATAGTAACAGTCGGTGGTTTTGCTAATTCCATCTTGGAATTAGTCTTGATAAAAAGGTGCATAAAACCAATTGCGAGCTTTACCATATATTAATACAACAACCGTAATTCCAGTATCTTTGTAAAATGCTTTCTAAAAAAACAAAATACGGTTTAAAGGCTTTGACGTATCTAGCAGTACAAAAAGATAAAAAGCCTGTACAAATAGCGGAAATAGCTGCAGTTGAAAATATTTCTCAAAAGTTTTTAGAAAGTATTTTGTTGTCACTAAGAAAAAGTGGATTTCTTGGTTCTAAGAAAGGAAAAGGCGGTGGGTACTACTTACTTCTCAATCCAGAAGAAATTTTAATGACAGATGTGATGCGTGTACTTGAAGGACCTATTTCTATGGTGCCCTGTGTTAGCTTAAACTTCTATGAGCAATGCGAAGATTGCCCAGACGAAAGTGCGTGTTCTGTTCATAAATTAATGTCTATGGTGCGTGATGCTAACTTGGCGGTGTATAGAAACAACACATTGGCAAATCTTATTTGCTAGAATCATCACGCTATTTTCAACATTTCAAATACTGCCTAAAATAGTTAAGGTACTAGTTTTAAATTTCTCTATTTTTCTTGGGATAGCTCAAAAATAATATATATTTTTGTTACTCTATTAGATTAGTAGGGTATTAGATTTTAGAACATATGATTGTAGACCAATTGATTTTAGATAAAAAAACACCAAATACAAAATACGAGTCAGACAAGAAATCCGAAAAGCCCATACGCAGTATTGCAAAAGCAGTCAGTTGGCGTGTTATAGGTACCTTAGATACCTTGCTTATTTCGTACTTATTAACAGGAGAAGTAGCGCTAGCAGCTTCTATAGCTTCTATAGATTTTGTTACAAAAATGATTTTATATTTTTTCCATGAGCGTTTTTGGAATAGTATTAACTGGGGTAAATAACATAAAGAATATGGCTTTTACGGATAAAGAAATTACCACGCTTAATACAGAATTTAGGACGACAGCTCCTTCAGAGATTGTTTATTGGGCGTTAAATAATGCAAAAAAGGCAGTGGTTACTACTAATTTTAGACCTTACGAGGTAACGATACTTCATGCCGTTGCCGCTGTGAAGAATACAATTCCGGTAATTTGGTGCGATACAGGTTATAATACGCCTAATACTTATAAGCATGCAGAGGAGTTGATAAAAAAATTAGAGTTGAACATAGATCTTTACATACCAAAACAAACCACGTCTCATAGAGATGCTGTAATGGGTATTCCGCAAATAGGAGATCCTAGGCATGCAATTTTTACAGAACAAGTAAAATTAGAGCCCTTTAGAAGAGCGATGGATACACACAAACCAGATGTTTGGTTTACCAATTTAAGAAAAGGCCAAACTGCACACAGAGATGCATTGGATGTTTTAAGTTTAAGTAAAGACGGAGTTCTTAAAGTAAGTCCTTTTTATCATTGGGATGATGCGCAATTAGACGGCTATTTGAAAGAGCATGAATTACCTAATGAGCATAAATACTTCGATCCAACAAAAGTGTTAGATAATAGGGAATGCGGTTTGCATACTTAGTATTATTTTTGATAAAGAAAGAATAGAGTAACGATTTTTTAGATATACGTACATGAGTAATAATACCAATACTAAAACGCAAACAGAGAGTTTAACAGATACTTCCCATATAAATGCTTTAGAAAATGAGGCTATTTACATATTTAGAGAAGTAGTAGCGCAGTTTGAAAAGCCTGTACTTCTTTTTTCTGGTGGGAAAGATTCTATAACGCTAGTTCGTTTAGCACAAAAGGCATTCTGGCCAGCGAAAATTCCATTTCCATTAATGCATATAGATACGGGTCATAACTTTCCTGAAACTATAGAATTTAGAGATAGATTAGTAGCGGAATTAGGTTTGGAACTAATCGTAAGAAATGTACAAGACTCCATTGACCAAGGTAAAGTAAAAGAAGAGTCTGGAAGATATTCTAGTAGAAATTCTTTGCAAACAACCACTTTGTTAGACGCAATAGAGGAGTTTAAATTTGATGCTTGTATTGGTGGTGCACGAAGAGATGAAGAGAAGGCACGAGCCAAAGAACGTATATTTTCTGTGAGAGATGATTTTGGTCAATGGGATGAGCGTAACCAACGTCCTGAGCTATTTGATATGTTAAATGGGCAGATAGAACTAGGACAGAATGTCCGTGTTTTTCCAATTTCCAACTGGACAGAATTAGACGTTTGGTCATATATCAAAGAAGAAGAAATGGAAATTCCTTCGATCTATTTTGCTCATAAAAGAAAGATATTTTTAAGAGATGGTTTAATCTGGTCTCACTCAGATTATGTGTACCAAGAAGAGGATGAAGAAGTCTTAGAAAAAATGGTGCGTTTTAGAACAGTTGGTGATATGAGTTGTACCGCAGCAGTTTTCTCAGAAGCAACAGATATAGAAGCAGTAGTGCAAGAAATTAGAGATTCTACTATTTCTGAAAGAGGGGCGAGAATAGATGATAAGAGATCTGAAGCAGCTATGGAAAAAAGAAAGCAGCAAGGATATTTTTAGTAGTTTGTTTTTAGAATAGCCTGTAGGTTAAAAAAAGATCGTTTAATAGTTAAAAATTACTCCAACAAAAGCTTTTTCTAAAGTAAGGAGTCGCATATGGAAGTACTAAAAATAGCAACAGCAGGTAGTGTAGACGACGGTAAAAGCACCCTAATTGGTCGTATCTTATATGATACAAAATCGCTAACTACAGATAAATTAGCCGCCATAGAAAAAACCAGCAAGCAAAAGGGATATGATTATTTAGATTTTTCCTTAGCTACAGATGGTTTGGTTGCAGAGCGTGAGCAAGGAATTACAATAGATGTAGCACATATTTATTTTTCGACAGCGAAAAAAAGTTATATCATAGCAGATACACCTGGGCATGTAGAGTATACTAGAAACATGGTTACTGGCGCATCTACTTCTCAGGCAGCAATTATTTTGATAGATGCAAGGAAAGGGGTGATTGAGCAGACAAATCGTCATTTCTTCATTAATAACCTACTGCGTGTTAAAGATGTAGTTGTCGCTATTAATAAGATGGATTTGGTAGATTATTCAGAAGAACGCTACAATGAGATAAAAGCAGATTTTGAATCCTTAATGGCAAAGCGTGATTATCAAGATCAGAAAATTACATTCATTCCAGTAAGTGCGTTGAAAGGAGATAATGTTGTGAATAAATCTGATAAAACACCTTGGTATAAAGGGCAAGCCTTATTAGAACATTTTGAAGCTATTGATAATAAGGATATTTTAAATGTAGGGACACCTAGATTTCCAGTGCAATTTGTAATTCGTCCTAAAACAGACGAGTTTCATGATTTTAGAGGTTTTGCAGGTAAGGTATATGGGGGTGAGTTAAGTGTAGGAGATGAAGTTGTGGCACTGCCATCACAGACAAAATCTAAGATAAAAGCAATCTATTTTAATGATAAAAAGTACGAGACGGCTTCAAGGAGATCATCTGTAACTATTACGTTAGAAGATGAGATTAATGTAAGCCGAGGAGACATGTTGGTAAAGGCTGGAGACCTGCCTACCATAGATAAGAAATTTACAGCCATTATCTCTTGGATGGATTCAGAAAAACTTGCTGCTGGTAACAAATATATTGTGCAGCATGGGGTGAATAAAGTCTTAGCCAAGGTAGCCAGTGTACATCATAAAATTGCGCCAGATTATTCTGGAGTAGATACGGCAACGGAGTCTTTAGGTATGAATGATATTGCTAAAGTAAGCTTCCAGTTAAATAAGCCAATTTTCTATGATAAATTTAAAGATCATAGAACAAACGGGTCTTTTATTCTAATAGATACACAAACAAATAGCACCGTGGGTGCAGGCTTTATTCAGTAAATGAAGAATAGGATTTTAATGTGGTAGTTTTTAAGATCACACTAAAAATGTTTAATTAAAAATACCGTAAAGTGTTCCTTTTTTCTAAAGGTCGGGAGGTAGATTATGCAGAGTTTTAGAACAGAAATAGAGAATCAAGTAGTAGAAAACGACATACTAGAGTTAGAACGTAAAATTCATGAATTTCATGAAGGGAAGTTAGACGAAGAGAAGTTTAGAAGTCTTCGTTTGGCGCGTGGAGTTTATGGGCAACGTCAACAGGGTGTTCAAATGATACGGATTAAATTGCCATACGGGAAAGTTTCCGCTAAGCAGTTAAAACGAATTTGTGATGTGTCTGATGAATATTCTACAGGTCGTTTACATATTACCACCAGACAGGATATTCAAATCCACTACGTAGATCTAGATCGTACGCCAGAACTTTGGGCGCAATTAGAGAAAGATGAAGTAACACTTAGAGAAGCTTGTGGCAATACGGTGCGTAATGTAACGGCTAGTGAAACTGCTGGAATAGATGTAGAAGAGCCATTTGATGTTTCTCCTTATGCAGAAGCAGTATTTAAGTACTTTTTAAGAAACCCTATTAGTCAAGAAATGGGAAGGAAGTTTAAAGTTTCCTTTTCTTCTAGTGATGCGGATACCGGTCTTTCTTACATGCATGACTTAGGATTTATAGCAAAGTTAGAAAACGGAGTTGAAGGTTTTAAAGTAATGCTTGGGGGAGGTCTAGGATCGCAACCACGCCATGCAGATGTACTTTTTGAATTTTTGGCAGCAGATAAAATTATTCCATTAATGGATGGTGTAGTACGTGTGTTTGATAGATACGGAGAGCGTAAGAGCAGAGCAAAAGCACGACTGAAATTCTTGTTAAAAGACTTAGGATTAGATGGTTTTAAAGAGCTTTTAGCAAAAGAGCAGAAAGCAGTACCATACGCTTCTATAGCAATAGATGTAAGTAAGTATCCAGAGGTGTCTGTTTCTGATGAGCAAATACCAGAGGTTACTGTTAAAGTTGAAGCAGCTTTTAATGCGTGGAAGTCTACAAATATTGTCCCACAGAAACAGAAGGGCTTTGTTGCAATAGGTATAAAAGTCTTATTGGGAGATTTTTATACAGATAAAGCACGCTTACTGGCAGATTTGGTACAGAAATATGCCGCAGGTGAAATTAGATTGTCTTTAAGACAGAATATTTTAATTCCTTATGTAAAAGAAGCACTCGTTCCTTTTTTCTATATAGAATTAGAGAAATTAGGATTTGTAGATGCTGGTTATAACAAGGCAATGGATATTACGGCTTGCCCAGGTACAGATACTTGTAATTTAGGTATTGCTAGTAGTACAGGAATAGCAGTAGAGCTAGAGCGCATTATAAAACAAGACTATCCGCAATACATTACAAATTCAGATGTAGTAATTAAAATTAGTGGTTGTATGAATGCTTGTGGACAGCACAACATGGCAAACATTGGTTTTCAAGGAATGTCTGTAAGAACAAAAGATAAATTAGTCGCACCAGCTTTACAGGTACTACTAGGTGGCGGTAATGTAGGAAATGGCGAAGCATTTTTTGCAGATAAGGTGGTAAAAGTGCCAAGTAAAAGAGGGCCAGAAGCTT
>Ga0115565_10001447_pt1 | contig 19582 bp, 13 predicted proteins | sample COGITO_mtgs_1105_FD_87199 | JGI IMG/M metagenome (GOLD analysis project Ga0115565, IMG submission 87199) | Pelagic marine microbial communities from North Sea - COGITO_mtgs_110530 | ecosystem: Environmental > Aquatic > Marine > Epipelagic | place: Germany:Helgoland, sampling site Kabeltonne... | reverse complement strand
ATGCATGCTCACAAGACTACCACTACCAATCCTGCTGAAAGCAAGAAACTTAGAGTCCAACTTACCAAGGTGCTCGGCATTGACATCTCGCATGCGAGATGTGCAACTCACCTGAAGCAAAGCTTGGGTGACGCTGATGTTGAGGGTCAGATCCGCGTCTTGAGGGCTGAACTCAAGACAACCACTGATGCGACTAAGGTAGCTTCGCTCAAGGCAGGGATCGCAGAGTTGTCCAAATCCTGTGTCCGTGTTAGCTCTGCTGCACCGATCGCGACTAGCGCCATCTGGGATAGTGCTGTTAAGGAGCTCATGCGCAGAGGCATGGATAGTGCCTCTGCGGACAACCTTAAACTTGTGGAGGTGAAGCATCTCCATGCCGGCCCCATCGGGGAACTTGCATACGCCCCTTTGTATGTCAACTGTGACGCGTGGGCCAACTATGTGCCCGAGTTTGAGGAAAAGCTCAAGAAAGAGCGAACTGCAGCCAACAAGCTGATCAAGGAAACTCGCGAGAGGAATAAGAAGGCTCGCGAGGAGGCCAAGGCTGCTGGTCTTGATGAAGAAGTTAAGCCTGTCAAGGTTGCTAAGGAGCCCGCTGCCAATACCGATGGTGTTGTTAACAAGACCACATTTAATACGTATGTTGATAATGCTCTTACCACCGTTAAGAAAAATGGGGCGTACGCAAACATGCGTGTCAGCAACCGAGTCCGAGAGTACCTCTCGGACCTGATTACCCAGGGTATTACCCGCCTAGCTATGCTTGCCCGCATCATTGTCAAGCATGGTAGTGTCAGAACTATGAACACCGAGCATGTGCAGACAATCGTCCACATGCTCATGGCTAACGATGGTCGCTCCGATGACCAGATCCGCGAGGTTATGGAATTCATCGCCGAGAAGCTTGCAATTTACGAAGATCACAAGGTTAGTGAGAGCACCGCTAAGGAGCTTGCACTCAGTGCTGAAGACAAAGATGAACTCGCTCGTAAGAACCGCGAGGCTGATCTCAACCGCAAGACTAAGCAAGCTGCACAGGCCAAGAAGCGAGCCTTTGATGCTAACCAAAAAGCTAAGAAGCTTCTAGCTGAGACCAGGTCACTCAAGCCCAAGGTTGAGGCTGACCAGAAGGCTGCCAAGTAATCAACGATATTAATCAACATACTCTCCCACTATTTATTCACAACCTCACATATGAGGTTTTTTTCCGTATAATAGATATGATGAATAATAGTATGATATGTGGTGCAATACTCGCAGCTATCATAGTATTATCTATTACCGTGATTGCACTGTGCGACATGCGAATCGCTATCGGTGCAGTTATTGTGGTTGGTGCTATCGCGGCTACGGTTGTAACATCACACGTATCAGAGGACCCGAAAATCGGTGGTGGCAGTCAATTCTCGCTATTTGGTCCAACTCGCGGGCGCGGACGGGACGCGAAACTTGCTATGGCGCGCGTGCGCAAGTTTTTTAATGCTGCCGGTAGTGGATTTGGACCTGATGGCCTTGCGATAATAAAAAGCGGACCACCAAGTGATGAGCTCATACTGACTCAACTGAGAGATTCCTGGTATAAGCGTAATAAGGTCCAGAATATTACACCGTATGCCGATCGTGGAGCGCGGCGTATATACGAAATACAGTGGTTGTTGCCCAGCGCGGAGGCGGTTTCACAAAATTTAACATACAAATACCTCGATATCGGGTCGAGTGATGGCTCAATAACCGCGGCTGTTGCTAAGTACCTCAACATCCCGAAAAGCCGCAGTGATGCGGTGGATTTACTACCGGAAGATTCGATGGTGAATCCCGATTATACATATCACCGGACTGATGGCGAATCATTGCCATTCGACGATAATTCATATAATTTGATCACAATGTTTATGTCTGCTCATCACTTTGCGAACGTGGACAAGATGTTTAGCGAGATACAACGTGTTGCCAAGCCTGGCGCGGTTATTATATTACGTGAGCACGGCCACGCATCACGTTCAGACAAAATTTATTATAATATTATGCACGCATACTATGAGTGTGTGAGCGGGAATGAATCATCTCCCAAAGAATTTGTGGATTCATATGATGCTGGAACGTATGCATATTACCGGACGCCCAAGCAGTGGGATACGCTCATATCAAAATACGGATTTAAGAATGTGTATAGTGGGAAGCCAAAAAAGAATAATTTCGACACCGTTATTCTGAAATTTATCGCGATCACGCCTCACCAGCAACCAGCTTCAGAAACCGCTTCGCAAATATTTTGATATCCTGCACTGTGGTGTCATCAGATAAGCTGATGAGGATTAGCCCACGATTAAGTAGTGGGTGGATATTTGCGGCGTTAATAATTCTACCACCAATTTTCGAGATATATATGTTTTCGTGAGCAAGGCTATCAACAATATTCTTTGCGTTCACCGCCATCCCGAGCAACATTGTGTTTGGTAGCACACAACTAGTATTTGTCGGTGCAACCCAGAACAGGGCCGGCGAGTTGCTATCGATCGCGCGTTGGACATCATCGGTTGCTGGTGTGCTGTTTTTCATCTCGGTAATACCGCCATCGATCGATGGGATTGCTGGAGTACCAAGCTCGCGAACCATAAAACATGTTACATGTTTACCCAATATATTCCACAGACCATTGCGCAGCTTGGTCGTATGTGTGATTTTTCTACTGCGGTCAATCATTGCAACTCGAAACGCATATGCCGCCGCACCCAATGCCGGTATATTAAGCGCACCACCGCGCAAACTATCACCAACCCCGCTGATGATCGGTGATAAATTATACCCCTCAACAACACTGCTGCGCACAACCAGGATACCAACTCCGGGTGGTCCACCAATGTGCTGAAATTCCGCAGTGAATGCATCGACACCGAGCGCGGCTGGCCTTACGGCTGAGCGGCCAAACATCTGAGATGCGTCTGTATGGAACGGTATGTGCGACAGTCTTGGGCTTTGGGACAGTGTGCGAATATTATTAATTATCCCAGTCTCACCATTTGCCGCACATATCGAGATTAGGCATGTATTAGTCCGGACTGATTCGTGCAATGTTGTCGGCGATATCGCACCATCATCACACACCGGTATGACTGTTAGCTGACACCTGCGCTCGCGGCGCAGTTGTGCTGCACATAACTGTATAGATTCACTCTCGACCGCGCTTATGATGATATGTGGGATGCCGCGAGTTTTATTAGTGTAGCTTTGCACTGCCGACGTAATAATATGAGAATTACTCTCGGCCGCACCGCTCGTAAAGATGATATCGAATCCATTCCTACCAGTCAGCTCGAAACTGCATTCGACCGCGATATCATCCTTGAATTTTTTACACATTGTATCGACATCTGCACTAGTGCGATTGCACCACGATACCATCTCTCGAATTGTATCGCTTGACATCCTGGCAGCAACGTTGCTGTTAAGGTGAATTCCGCTAGAGGTCATTAAATCGTATTAAAGTATGTATATTCAAATATTATACATCAAATGAGTTTCTTTCGGGCCCGTGCATCGGCACAGGCTCAGATCAAGACCTATATCACAACCGGCGCAGGGTCAGCTATCCGCGGTAAATTTTCCGGGGCCGACAGACAAAAACACTCGGTGTTACTTGAGCTGGTTACCGCATACAAGCTTGGACTATGTATGTGGGGCCAAATACCACCAGCTGATTTTTATGGGTGTACAAGCGAGCAAGGTCGAAAGATATTCATCCGGAATGGGAAAGTCCATGATTTTGGTATTGATTGTGCTAATTTAGAAAATAGTCACGTCGCGCAAGTTAAATGGTATTGCCCTGGTGGATACGTTACATACAATCATATTACTAATTTCAAATTCCTATCGGACATTGTGGGCGCACGCCGACGCACGCTGGTCATGAGCTCAAATGTTCGTGTAAGTCCTGCGGTTGATGTTGATATTAGCAATATTGATATCCTGGTCATTGAAGATGCTGAGATTGATCGTATTTGCGCACTTTCACTGGGTGGAGCCGAGCGGAATCACTATGATGGTGACATCATCGAGTATGTGGAAGGTGAGAAATTCCAGACTGCTCCACTATATTTGTGGCAGGTTAATGCCCTTGCGGCACTCGTACCAACCATAGCATCATTACGTGTGGGTACACACCCCAAATGGTTCGCAACCGCGGATATTGCATGTGGTGCGGGCAAAAGTCGGCTTGTCGTCGAGCTGATCAATTACTGCGAATGTCGTAGTGCGGTCGTGTTCGTCCCCAACACCACATTACTACATCAATACAAGGGTGAGTTTGCCAGGTGGTCACCACACTTGCGGGTGGGTCTGGTCGGTGATGGTAATGATGGTGATGGTGATTGTGACGTAACTATCTGCACATTCAACGGCGCAAATAAATTGGTTCGTATACATGATATCGCCATATGTGATGAAGCACATCATGTATTTGACGCATTCAGCGGTGGTGCGGATGTAGGTAAATTTGCCACGATTATACGCGACCATTGCCGCAATAATAACATACCCGCTATTCTATTATCAGCAACACTACCACCAGGCAATTATGATTTCTCATATTCAACACATGATGCCATCCGAGATGGTGTACTCTGCGACTACAAAGTTGACGTACCACTATTCACCCTGGGTGATCAGTTTACCGCTATGGTTGCACTCATCGCCAACCAACCTGCGTGGCTACACATACTTGCATTCTTTAACACCAATGCTTCAGCGGCTGCGGTTGTCTCACTACTCAATGCTGCTGGGGTGACCGCAGCGGCGATACATGGTTCGACATCGGTGGTGGAGAAGACAAGGCTACTCGCGGAATTTGCAGCCGGTACGCTTAGGGTACTAGCATCATCAAGGTTAGTCAGTGAAGGTGTAAATATGCCGATCGCGGATACATGTATCTTTGTCGAAGGTCGCTGCAGTACAGTTGATGTGAATCAATGTATTGGCAGGGTATTGCGCATGCAGGCGGATAAGAATCTTTCAACAATCGTCATACCAACAACTAATATTGCTCGGGAGCTGACGAGATATAAAAAGCTAATTTCGCGCATTAAAAAACGGTATGCTAAGCTCCGCACCAAGAGATCCGACACACCAGCGACACTCGTCACAATAAAATCATATTCTAAAGAGGGTGTCGAAATATGATCTAAATTTGAATTATCGTCATTTTTATAACATAAATGACGATGGTTCAAACACTATATGCATGGCAGTACGACGCTATCGAAGCGATATCTGAAACGCTGAGTTGTAGTAAATTAGCGATAGTATCCGCCGCTGCTGGGAGCGGTAAGACCCGCACGTATATCGAAATATTTGCCAATAATGCTCTATACAATCGAATGTTAGTCATCGTCCCAACAAAAGTACTAATGGGTCAAGTCAATGCCGAGGTACGTAAGTGGCGGCCGACGTATACGGTTGGATATGTCGGCGATGGTAAAGATAATGTGAGTTGCGACATAACTGTATGTATCGTTGCGAGCGTGCATAAAGTACTGCTTGATGATAATTTTGATTTCGTTGTGGTCGACGAGGCTCACCCAGTAATTAATAATTACCTCACTGGTAATGCTGCGCGAAATTCGAGAGCGCAGATATTGATGCGAATATGTAAACCGGCCAAAGCGCTACTTATTTCAGCACACTTCAGCGCAAGATATAATGCGCACTTCTCCTACGAATATACTCCCGACGAATCCATTTGGGACGGAGTGTGTCCTGATTTCAATATTACAATACCGGTGCTTGGAACTGAGCCGATCAACAATGCGATAATTAGAATGATTTGTGATTCTCCAAAGTATAAACATGTGGTAATATTCTTCCCGAAGGCTGCTGAGGTGCATGATTTCGTATCGTTGGCAGTATTACATAATATCACAGCTGCGGCCATCACAAGCCGCACATCCCGATCGGTGCGCAACCAAGTATTTGCCGGCTTTGCGCGTGGTATTATCCGTGCTATAGTATCAACTGAGATTGGTCGGTGTGGTGTCGATCTGCCGATCGCAGATACATGCATAATAGCAGACCCTCTATACCCACCAGTCGCGATTTCACAATGTGTTGGTCGTATAATGCGTAAGCGGTCATATCCCGGTACTGTTATCATCCCATCATATGACGAGCGCGATGCACTCTCAAGATTCTTAAATATTTATGACGGTAATATGGTGTCGGATATCAAGCGGGTGCACGTCTATGATCAAGTTGTGTCGTGTAACACATTTAATCGCTCGGGTATAATGATTAGTAATAATTGTGTATCTGAACCACTGGCGGAAAAAATAGTACCTGGTGAATCTAAGACGGTCGACTTGCGGCCCGATACCAATCCTCGCGTCATAACACCCCAATCACAGCTCGACCGCACACTCATGTGCAAATTTGCCAATGACTTTATCGATGCATTCATCCGTGAATTTCCCGGGAAATTTCCAGGTATCGATTCTCCGTAATGTATGTCGCTATTTTTTAACCCACTTACATTTTTCCAGCAGTACATAGTTGAAAACATCCACCATACCAATTACGCAATACATGCATCACAATGTTAAATGTCGCGAGAATAATTCAATTACCGAGTACTTGATACATTATGCTGTTGCCGCACATGACTAACCACTCTTCGAAATTGCACGAATCGATTTCGAAGTTACATCACCATCCTTGACTAGCGCATCGGCCCACGCAGCATGTTATATACTGTTTTTATATTGGTCAATAGCAACGCTGCACCGATATAACTTTTCACCATTAATCCCCGTAACTAGCTCTGATCCAGTGAATATAGCGCCAATACATCCGGCATTTCACCACATGCACCACCAACACATGAGTCCCAGTTGGGTTGAAGAGTATTTTGGGCAGAACCAGATGGAAATATGAGCCGGCCAGGTACGCTCTCGGTGATGTCAGATGATAAATGTGCAATAACGCCAGCTGCCTTGTTCGCTGCAACCAAATTTGCTCGAAATATTGTCATATATCCATTAGCACCTCCGACTAATTTGCCAGCATGGTTGTACGCATCAGTCGCTGCAGCCAAGTTTACACCGCTGGCCTTTGCAGCGGTATATAAATTTGAAATACGATCCGCATAAGTGTTGATCATTTTGAGCTTATTACAAGCATCAATAAGTGCCGCAGATGCGACCTCAACACTTGGATTTTCAACCGCAGCTTCTGCGCTCATCTGTGCAAGCAAATCATCAGCCATGCTTGAGTCATTTTTTTTAGATGGTGTTGGGTTGTTTTTAGATGGTGTTGGTTTGTTTTTAGACGGTGTGGACCTGACAACCAAATATATAATGACACCCACAGCAATTACTAACAGAACAATCGCTGCACTTATGTATTTGTGCATAATTGCATTTTCTATATATTAAACATTATTACACGTAAGTAATTAAAAAAACTATATCGTGTAATGGCAATAATGTTTGGTAATGTTATATGTGGTATATGAGATTATGCAATTCATTGATAAAGATATAAAGATGATTATGTAGATGCTAGCGTTTGAATGTCTAACGATTATTACAAAAACACATATGCCGATAGTTACAAGTACAGGTATAGCTTTAGGATGTCGGCAAATTTGTATACCATTATAGTATATTTGTGATTCACCGATGCTCGAGGTGAATCACAAATTGGGTTTTGGACTGTGGTAGATATTTTGACCGGCACATACTATTGTTTCGCGAACATAAGTTCGGTAATGTGCGGTGCTGCGAGAACAATTCCAAAATTTGCACGGCACACAGCATACATCTGAGACATACTAAAATTAGAAACTGCACACATATTTCAATGGCCATACTTGACAACGGTATGAAAAAAGTAAATGTATGTGACTAATAAGCAAATTAGTACAGTGATTTCATCTTACCGAGACTCAAACCCGTCAGCGATTCCGCGAATTCCGGCAGTGATGTTATGACATTATACCTGACAGCCGGGTCGATGTACGCAGGTGTCACGTTTTTCGGCATAATGAGATAGTCTTCTAACCTGAGTTTGTTGATACCATTATAGTCGCCAGCCTCGAGAATTGCGTCGAGTGGGCTGAGCTTTGGTGCCGCGGTTGAGCCGATACCTCGCATCATCTCAGAATCAACCTTGCGCTCGTTATGCTCGAATACAACTACGGGTGAATGTGCCTGAATTGTCTTTACAGCACCCGCGAATACAAGTGACTCAGCACCCTCGACATCAACCTTCATGGCGGCCACGACAGAATTTGGCGGGAGCATACTTGTAACGCGGTCAAGTGTGATCATCTGAGTTACTTGGCCGCCCTCACCAAGCCGCACACCGCCAAACTCGGATGGTTCGTTTGGATTTAATTCCTCACGCACACCCGCTGCGATTCTACCACGCTGCCTGGCTGGTAGGTCAACATGGGATGATAAAGTGACACTATCACGCATCTTATCTCCGACAGCACCATATACTACGATGGTATTGTATGCGTGGTTGTTTATGATATTTGTTTCATACAGCACAAATGTTCGCTCGAGCGGTTCAAATGCGATAACAAAGTCAGTCTCCCTTGACAGTGGGATGCCAACACACCCTATATTACCGCCGACATCGAATACATACGATGCAGCGCCGGTATTTGGACGCCGCGCATATGGTGATAATGCCGCGCAGACCTCCTTATCGAACAAGCTGTGTTTGGCAAGTGCGCGCTGGATCGTTATGTCTGTCGCCGCGACAGACATAACATATTCAGCGTCATAATTTTTCACACCGATATTACCGCTGTACGCAAGCTCACCGACCATATGCGCAGCAGCATCAAGGACATAATTTTCGCAGATATCATATCTCGATTTTACCCCGAGAGATGTCGGGTATTCCAACAACATCGAAATATTATCTTCAAGCTCGAACTCGACTTCTTCGATGGGTGTTGATGTGGATTTTGCACCAAATGCCAGTCTTCCAATTACAAGCGAGTCGGGACCTGTCCCAGTACCGATTACAAATGTATGTGCTGCGACGCCTGGCCACTGCCGCGCACCGCGGACATATATCAGGATCCGACACGCATTGCGCGGCGCTCCTCGCATACTACCATTAATAACGATTTGGTTATTATTAAATCTGCAGCAATACGCGCGCAGCCTATCGGCCAAATCACAGTCACCGCAAACAATAACGCGCTTAAATATCTCAGTGATATCCTGAGATTCGTTCCACTTGGATCCGTGGGGTGGCGGTATTACCCATCCAGCATTGTTTGGGCCATATGATGGTTTTACATACATCGCAACAGCATCACCGACTTTGCTGAACATTCCATCTTGAACCAAATCCGTTCTTGCGAAGAATAAGTTAATGCCTCGAGACTCAACATAGACCAGAGTATATCCAAGTGAGCGACCAAGTCGCGTGAGTGCACATATGCTGGCGCCGAAATATATAGATCGTTTTTTCCATATGAAATTGGGGTCGTACGTGACAATCGCATCCCTTGGTGGTGCGAGTGCGGCATTATACTCGATAACAACAACGCGCGGGCGGTATTGTATCTCGCCAGCTGGTCTTGGCCCTGCGCGACACAGCCGATCCCAAACATAATAATCATTCCCATCAATGTCGATCGATAGGAGGTCGTGTTCGCGCGGGACATTATATTTTGCGAACAGGGATTGAATATTCTCCACCGTGATAAATTCTTTCTGTAGATTGATTGCCGGGTTGTAGTGGGATCCATCCATTAACAGGCCCTTCCACCCCATTACATCGAGACCGCGAGTATTGCGCTCAGACCCATCCTCACAACCGAACTCGACATAATACTTATTACCTGGTCCTAGAATTTGAAATATGCTTGCGAGCACACCATCCTCACCATTCTGAGAGTATATCTTCTTCTCGGTAATGAGCGGATCAGATCGCTGCGACCGCGGTTTTTGTTTATGTCTCGCGGCTGGTGCAGCTCGCCACGAATGCGAGTTTGATTTGTTGCCGTGGTTTTTAGAATTGTTGCGACCACCACCGGATCGTTCAGAGACTCGACATTCACCCCTACCACGTTTGCTGTGCTTGCCGCGCTTTGCCGGTGCATTCCATCGAGGCCGCTGAAATTTATGCAGATTATATCCCTTTGTGGTGTGTGGTGGGTGGTTTGTGATGCGGTTAACTGGATTAAATTTGTGAATAGAATTTGGTGTGGTCATCTCTCGGCCGGGTGGGACCAGCATGTAATTTCCGAACTCAATCTCATACAAGTCCCGGTAGCCGAGCTCATAGCAGAATACGGTGATCTCAAATTCAGCAACCTCATCTGGTATATTCATGGATGATCGCATGTCCGGCGTAATAACATTTTCATTACGCTCATATGATATGACCGGCATACAACGCCGGATTGTTTCGCGGGCACCATACATTGCCAGCGGTTCAGCACCTTCGATGTCTACCTTCATCAGACTCACATGATTATCGGGCCGAACCAAACTATCAATAGTTACCATACGAACTTCGTTTCCGCCGACACCTAGCTGCACCGCGCCTAGATGTTTATTCGCGTTACCATCAGCAATAGTCAGCTTCTTCGATGATGGATCATAGCGTGTAATTTCGGGTGGTGCAAACACTTCGCCAGATAATGTAACAACCGCCCGAGTTTCATGTCCAACCGCGACGGGGTGTGGAATGACATTGGTACAGTTATTTCGCTTGAGATTTTCATTCATCAGCGTCCACGTTGGTGGAAATGGCTCGAAGCCAAATATTGTCACATCACCACCGACAGCTCTGCTGAGTGGGATAGCAACTGTGCCGACGTTCGTACCGATATCTAGCACATAACTACCGGGCTGGATATAAGCGGACATCACCGCAGTTTGGTTCTTCTCAAACGGCACACCCTTCTTGAGGGAATCCTGGACGATAATATCTGCAGCATTAACGAGGAACACATAATCGTCATCGTAGTTTGGCGTGTCTGGGCCGGGTGGTATTTTCGTAAATGTGCTCTCACCAACCTTATAAAATTTAGCAGAGGTAATGGCCTCGGCCGCAGCAGCTGCGCTGAGTTCGCGAGGTGCCGCCCAAAGGTCGGCAATGCCATTAACATGATCGATGAACTGCGCCCAAACATTCAGAATTCGCAACATCGGGGGTTGCACCTTGGTGGTGTAAATCGCTTTGACTGTCAAACTTTTCAGCGCCAACGTATCGTCAGCGGTAAGAATTTTATCAGACTCACCGAGGAGTAGGAATGCTGTTGCGGATCTATGGACAAACCCAGCCGGTGGTGGCACAACATGCGACAGAAACACAATCATCGAACATGGTCGCTCGTACATCGAATTACCAGCCGCGTATTCACTCACCTTCACGATCATAACCTTCGGCGCACCAGCTTTGGTAAACGCATCGCGCAAGCTTTCAACATACGATTGCTTTGCTGTAGTTAAGTCATCAGCGACAACAATCTTAACGCCAGACCATGCGCCAGATCCAGTTCCGCCACCACTAACATTAATCTCACTATCATCGAGTAACAATGCCCGCATTGGGTCGAGTTTTGGACCAGACTCGTAAGATCGCACCGTCAGCGCTTTAGCCTGTTGAGGCTTGCCAGTTTTCGATGATACATCGCGGTACTCAACGGTAAGTGGCAATCCCTTGATGTCGCGCTCAAACCTCGTAATCATATCGCCGTTTGAATCTTTGACAACCTTGGACAGATTTACATATATTTTCTTCATTTCAGGGTATGTCAGTCCTTTTGGTACGACAGTAAATCGCGCGTCGCTAGGGTCGATTGGGTTTGGTACCTCACACTCCCAGATCACAGAACCGAGATTTTTACCCTTAGTGCCGGCCGTATATCCAACGATCTTGAATTCCGCGTCGAATACCGGCTTAATCTTCACGAGGTTAGCTGAGTGGTAGTTGCTATAACCATAGCGATACCCACAAACATCTTTCCTTGCGATCGCGCCCTCATACCCATTTTTGAGACACTGCTTCGCAAACTCGTGTACATGATCAATGTCATCTGCGATCGTGTTCGGTACGCGTGTAACATGAGGTGTGATGCCACCAGCAAGGAAATCGCTGATGTAAAGTTGGCGATATTTGCTTTCCATGTCATGCCCTGCAGCTATGGCATGCGGAAAGAATACATCGAATATGTGGAAGTTAAGATCACCATCGTCGTCAGTTTTCCTGGCTTGGCCCGAAATCCACTCAAGACCCTTACCGTGCGCATACAATTCACCGGCAAAGTATGGTCTTGGGTCGGTATATGCCGCAACAATCTTTACATCGCCGGGTACGCCATAATATCCCGCCACAATTGGCGGTGGATTGGTGAGCAGTGGGAGTAGCTCAGATTTGACTTGCTCGTGGCCAGGATATTCCCTGGATGTCCTCGAATACATCATAATTTTCAGCTCAGGTTCGTCAGGGTTAGTACCCGCTACACCACATACGACTAGATGCACACCATTCAGCTTCGGCTGGAGCGTCACTCCATTTTCGAAGTCCACATCCGTAAGCGTAGATGCCTTTGACTCGTTTATCTTCTTCACGAGCATCGGCGGCGGCATTGCATCAAATTCTCCAACACCTGATACAGCCGACACAAGTGCCGTACCCTTAAGCTTTTTATTGTATTTACTCAGCGCCATTCTGATCGCTTGAGTGATGGCGTTCGTCGCATTCGCACGGCCGAGATTTTTACCAGCACTAGTAAACGTCGACACCGTGTCGCGGATCTTTCCACCAACCTGTTGTGCATCCACAACAGTTTCTGCCTGGAGTCCAATAAGCTCAACAGCCGGCATACTTAGAAACTCTGGTGTAATCTCCGCCGGACCACTACCATCAATATGGTGGATGCTGACACGGATCGTCCATGTTCGTGTCTCTCCGCGAACACCAATATACGTGATAGTCGGGAATATAAACTCCGTTCGGCCAGCGTTAAACTGGCCGGGAACTGTGCCGCTTTCGATAGCTTCCTGCATATTACCAATAGTTACGTGCTTAGATGCCATGATTGAATATACTATATATCCTAGCACTTCAAATTTGCGATTATAACGTGGATGATTGTAAAAATTGAAGTGCTGGCAATTTAAGAATATCATCTTTATATCTTATGTCCAAGCCATCCAGCAATATTCTCAGGTTTCCCGAGTGGGTGATAAAATTGGCCCGCAATAATCGCATGGATTGTGGGTGTATCCAAGTTGTTGAGGAGTCAAGATATTCGTGCTTGATGCCACACCATTTCACCCAAGTTGGTGCTATATACGCCCAGGCATTCGGCTATTGGAAACCACGCAAAATTATCGACGCAACAGCCCATATCGGATGTGACTCAATAATGTTCCACGCGGCATTTAGATCTGCCAATATCGTCGCGCTTGAGATTGACAGTAAAACCGCAACGGTTTTAGACAGTAATATGAAGAAGATGTCGAGGATAAATTGCGGTAATAACAGCGCGGTTACTGCTGTAAATATGGATTGCATGCAGTATTTCGAATCCGACCAAACCGCAGCGGATATCATATACTTCGACCCACCATGGGGCGGTTCACAATACAAGAACGCGGCAATATATGTAATGCTGCTTAATGCGCAGCCCCTCGGGAATGCCGTTAAAGCCGCATTACTACACAGCCCCCACGCGAGAATTATTATTCGGGTCCCATACAATGCAGACATTGATTATCTGGAAACAATATCAAAACTGCAATATACACAACATATTGTGCGAAACCCGAGAGGTGGTGTTGCGTTTATGCTGCTGATATCAAAGGCGGTTTCTCCATAGTGCGCAGTTTATTGTCCATTTTTTGTTCAAAGTTCCTGATATAATGCTGCGGTATTTGAATCGATACTAATATATACACATAACAGGAGTATGACTTCTTATCAGGCACAATCACTCGCAAGAACGGTTACTACGTTCCGGCGTGAAGTGAGCAAGAACCGCGGTAGTAATACTGAGCTAGAAGTGCGACTCAAGAATGTGAATCATGAAATATTTTGCACAATCTACAAATCCCTCATTGAGAAAAAGAGCGGCGATGTTCCAATTCCGGTCTCGAACGGGACATTAACACAGATGGTTGGTGCTCTTAAGCGGCCGCCGGCTCGCGCGGGTGGTCAAGATAATGGGTCTCACATGCAGGCAACCAAGATCCGCGAGATATATTTCGAGAAAGGTGCCAAAGTTCGAGAGCAGTATACCCGCAAGGAACCATTACTACTGCCGTTCCGAGTACCAAGTCCGGTTGGTGTATCGTATATAGTCTCACTCGCCAAAGAGTCGTCTGAGGAGCGGTTCAGGAATGATGAGAGTGCAATCATACGGATCAAGGCCAGAGTGTCATTCAATATTGAACTCCCTAGCAGCTTTGAACCATCGAGCCCGGACCTCGCATGGCGCATCGATATGACGGTTGTGTGTCAAATTACCGGAAGTGACGCAGATACGTCACTGAAATCTATCGTGCAGCGGATGTTTATGGCAAAACCGGCGATGACGCCCGAGACGTTTCTACAATCGCTGCGCCTCGACGGTGGCAAAAATAGTATATCTCAAAATCTATACAGGTACGAAATCGAGGCTGAGTATGTCGGCGATGGTGATGACCGAGATTCGATAAGGCCGGATGACATTACCGCGATGGCCAATACTTTACTGAAAATTGCCAATCCTAACCACATTAAAGAATCCGCGATGCAGGCGGCGTTATACGATGTCGCCCAATACATCATCAAAGCGCCTGGATACCTAGCGAGGTTTGAGCATGAGCTGGGTATGAAGCGCTTGTTACCCCAGGCACTTGCGACTACCCGGACGGACTATAGAAGTATATATCCTCCAGTAGATCACTGGGTGACTGATAAGGCTGATGGTCGCCGTGCGATGGCGGTGGTAACAAACAATACCGCAAAGATCGTGAGTAATGAGTTGTACACTAATTTCAAGGTAGCGTCACCCGTCAACGACACTATTGTAGATGGCGAGCTTGTTGACCGTGATGGTGTACCTACATTCTACGCGTTCGACGTAATCGTCGTAGATGGTGAGGATATTTCGCGAGTCGGATTTGAAGAGCGGCATAGTAGACTTGCCGATGCTGTAGAGATACTAAATAGTGTCGGCATAAATGCGCAAGAAAAGCCATATGTGCGGATAAATTCGAAGGTCGTTTCTGAGATGAAGAGATTAATAAATGAAATTTACGAAATGAAGCGTCCGTATGAGACTGACGGGTTGATCTTTGTCGAGCCCGGTAAGCCATATTTGGATACTGCGAATTACAAGTGGAAGCCCGCAGCACATAACACCATCGATTTCTTCGTTCGTAGAGTGCCCACGGATGTGCTCGGCAGGCCACCTTTCGTAGATGCACCTGGACACAAACTATACTTCTTGTTTGTCGGTATTGATTCGAAAATCTACACTGCTCTCGGGCTGCAAAAATGCCAAGGGTATGCCAAAATATTCGGAGCTCCAACAATTCGCCGCAAAAAGGGTCAAAATGATAGTAGTTACTTTCCGATACAGTTTGCACCCAGTGACTCACCTCTCGCATACATATATCAACACCCGGATAATTCTCCATATACCAATATCGACGGTAAAATTGTTGAGTTGCGGTGTGCAGGCGATTGTTCGAGCGCCGGTAGTGGGTCCGCAACGGTCGATTGGGAATTAACGCGAATTCGCGAAGATCGCAGCCGCGAACTGCAGTCGGGGCGGTACTTTGGTAATGATTTCCGGACTGCTGAGCTAATTTGGCTCAACTATATTGACCCATTCCCCGTGGAGCAACTATGGGATGGGCCCGGTCTTAGCTACTTCACACAGAAAAAGTCAAGCATATATATTGCGCAAACCGCAGTTACTAGCTTTGTGAAATCCCAGCGAATTTCGTCATTGAAGCATGCAAGCTGGGTTGTCGATATCGGCGCCGGCAAGGGTCAGGACCTCGGGAGATATCTTGGTGCTGAAGTGCAGAATCTTATCGCGGTTGATCAGGACCGCGCAGCATTATCTGAGCTAGTGCGGCGGAAATTTACACATGCAAAGCGGCGCGGTGCGTCAGGTAGTAAGTTAAGAACAGCAACATCGATTCATATTCTTGCCGCGAGCGCAAATGACCCATTCGAAACAACCGTCCGTAAACTTACCGCGCTTGGTATGCCACCAAACAATGCTGATGCACTTGTCTGCAACCTCGCCGTACATTACTTCCTGCCGGATCTTAAGCACATGCGAAATTTCGTGGCACTAGCGCATAATGTTGTGAAGGTTGGTGGCCGTGTCATCCTCACGATTCTCAAAGGTGAGAGTGTCCATAAAGCGTTTATGGACTCAAAAACTGCGAAGGGTGAGACTTGGGATATATTTGAGACTGCTAATGGGAAGTCCGAACCGACCAGAAAATATTCGATGCGTCGCATGTACGGCTCAAGCGCGCTTGAGCCAACTGGCCAAGCCGTCGGTATTATGCTGCCATTCAGCGACGGAGAATACTATACCGAGTTTCTTGTAAACTCTGACGTGCTCGCCAAAGAGTTTGCTAAGAAAAATTTCGAAATGATTGTCCCTAAGGTCGGTTCTACATCATCAATCTCGGATGCGATCCCAGACTTTGAAACTCGAAACCGCGCACTTGCTAAATCTCTGACTACTGGCGACCGCGAGTATCTGAGCCTGTATGGTGAGCTCGTGTTCCGGCGCACGAAATAATTAATTTGGCAATCCGGGCATTGCCACATACCTGTCGATATCGTTATAATCAGTTTCGACCACATACTGCTGAGTACTTGGCCAATATGCGAGTCTTTTTTCACCGGGATTTTTTGGTGGTGGCAATCGCTGGTATGATTCTAAGAATATCACGACCCTGTTAATTTTTTGTACCCTGTGTCCCTTTCGACGTCCTGTCGCCACACCCATCCAGGTATTTTTTATAGCATCTTGCGGCGACGGAGTGTGATTTACCAGACGCGGCATTTTTATACTGTGATTCAGCCCAATGCCCAATCAATATTACCCCTCCAAATAACGCACCCTGATGACATACACAAATTTTGAGATATGTGGCTGGTCAGATCACCCGGAATAATTAATATTGCAGACACTCGCCTGGGCGACAATACTTTATCACTTCTATGTATAATACGTATCGCCCGGGATAGCACACCATATTTATCCACGTACCCACACCGATAGAGTGTATCCCAAACACTAAACTTTGATCGGCTCGCATAAAATTGCATCATCCCAAATGCGCATGCACCACATCAATCAATTATCGGAAAATAAATAATATTGGCTTGTGACTGAAAATCAATATAAATATGATGATCAGCACTTATACTTGGAAATATACGGTGGTTTATGTATGTACCGCGCGGGTAACACCACATCAATCTCACATTCCATGTGAAATTCTCGATCGAGTCTAGCTCAGCATAATGTGCAGTGGTGATTCGCCCACATATTTCATCATCTAGCTGCTTCGCAACCCATCTACCAATGCGGGCGGTATGAAACATATCGTCACGCTGTGGCATCCGTCCATACCGGTGAATAAACCCAGTTGTAAAGATTTTATACTCGTCCCAGCTGTATTCCGGATGCCATACCCACTCTGGAATTTTTTCCAGACCGTCAATCATTGGCTGTTCCAACTCATTACTCTCGTGACGAACTCGCTATTTATGTACCCAACACCCGAGCAAGCAGCCGCATGTTCCATGAGTAAGATCGGGTATTTTACCAATCCGCCGCGTTGTTTGTACCAACAGCGAGTATATGATGACCCACTGTGCGTAATATGGGTCACGGTATGCGTGTGACGGCCACTCCCATTTACTAATACTCTCAAGCTTGGACACCTGATCGACGCTGAGTGATTCTTTGCTTATATATTGCGCAAACCCCCAGATGCCGAGATCACGATGTACGGACGTGGTATAAACTCCATATATTGGTATATAGTTGTGTTTAGCGACGTACCTTTGTAACAAATCAAAATTCTCATCCCACGATACCGACATAATATACATAACCCCCAATATATTCAAATTTAAGTGCAATAATCGCTGACCATTCCAGCGGTGCTTAAATTTTCCGGTAGAAATTAAGTAGATGAGCTGGGTGCATTAAATTGTACCTCCTAACCGCGGCTCAATATTAAACTCCTCATTGTACACTTATGGTGGACCCGATGCGTTAGCGCCCATTCACTAGAATGGTGGGTATTGCGGTCTAATGATAGGTTTGACGATGTTGGTGTGCGATGGGGAAACTTTAATACCATCATACGGTAGGCGCTTAGCAATGATAAATGTACCATCAGTGTGCGGTAAGCTGGAAAATGCCACACCAGTGTTAAACATGGCAGACATTACAGTGCAGGTGTCATTAAAAATCTCATGCGGTATCCAGACAACGGCCGTGATATGCGGATCAATCCGCAGTATTTCCGAGCATAATGTCGCAACCTAGCAAAGTATCTCTCCAATACCGTATGGTATGCATTAATCCAAAAATATACGTGGTGTTTAGGTATGTTGGTGCGAATTATGGGGTACTGTACACATCCCACGATTCCGATCGATGTTAATAGTGACATCATACGTGATGATCGCAAGGCAGTATTGCATGCAATACTGCCTCATGTTGCATATGTAAGTGGGATTGCAAATATTACCTACGATTATGTCGGATATGGAGACTATCGGGACAGTGTGGATCTGGCAGGCATTGAAACAAGATATACATTCGCAGAGCATATATTGAGCGGGTTAGTAAAAGTAGGGCAATATCCAATGGTAGAATATCAAAATATTATCACATATCACGATCAAACGTTTTTACTACCCGCAGGTGAGCGAACTATTGCGGTTACTGGTAATATACGATGTGGCGTTACGAAAATTTTTATAGCATTCAGGTACGCGGCCGGCAAAAACGTGCAGTGTTTACAAATACTCGAGGGTGGGAGCGTTAATATTTGCGGTGTGGACTACCCATGTGAGCTAAAAAATAATGTATACACCGCGGAGCTAAATTATGGTAAGCTAGTTGAAGATTTTCGTCCGACTATTTGGTTTGGTATTGCTGTGTTTGTGAAAATTCAACCGCAGAGAGTGCCGGTTGAGATGATTGTTGTATATGATCAATGTAATATTATCATTAGATGGTGCACCGACACTCCGATATGAATCAAACGCACATCTCGAGCGAGTATACTAAAAAGAAATGTGTTTAATTTTCACCCTCGACACACTTTCGTATTTAGCGCTATTATAATTATCACTGTCGCACCACCATAGTCTCTATCTACGGGCCACGGGCCACTCACCAAACCGGCAGTGCTTCTAACACTTTAACCCTTAGATGTTGGAGCGTTCTACATGCTCGACACTGGCCGCGCAGTCATCGGTGTGGCTGCGCACCGATGACCCTCATGTGACATACGATTAAATACATCGCAATAGTATGCCTTGATCCGGATAATATCGGCGGTCCCAGTTT
>Ga0115565_10001444_pt1 | contig 19614 bp, 10 predicted proteins | sample COGITO_mtgs_1105_FD_87199 | JGI IMG/M metagenome (GOLD analysis project Ga0115565, IMG submission 87199) | Pelagic marine microbial communities from North Sea - COGITO_mtgs_110530 | ecosystem: Environmental > Aquatic > Marine > Epipelagic | place: Germany:Helgoland, sampling site Kabeltonne... | reverse complement strand
TATCTATTATTTTTAAAGATTCCGATTTTACCACATCTCGATTCGGACCTAGAATAGGCGGACCAGCAATTCTAATAACTACTAAAGATAATCCTTGGTTTCAAGATGATATTAGGCCATCTGCTTTAATAAAGGGGAATGATTATGAGGAAGAAGTGGCTATATTAAATCCTTTACAATCTAAAAGTGTACCAAGCAATTGGATGAAAGGGATTGTCACTAGTTTAAGCGAGCCGGTGCAAGGAGCGACCATCCGAATAAAAGGTAATTTAGATGAATACAAGACTGAGGTAGACGGCAGTTTTGCTTTGCCGGCAGGGGTAAATGATGTTTTAGTTATTGACGCTCTAGGAATGTTTACGAAAGAGACTGCTGTAAAAGATAAATCTAAGATGCTAGAAATAGCACTCTTTCCAAAAAATGATGTACTAGACGAGGTGGTCATTACTGCTACTACAGAAAAGTTAGTGGTAAATAATAGAATAGCTGAAGGTCAGAAAGTAAAAGGGGCTCCAGGAGGTGTCACGGGTCCTGGTGATTTTTACATCACTGAAAAAGATATAACACCTAATGCGCTAACAATAGAAAATCTAATGCGCCAGAAATTTAAAGGAGTTCAAGTAAGTAAAAGATGGGACGGGAAGGAATTGTTGACGATAAGAGGTAAATCGTTTGATTTTTATATAGATGGCGTAAGGTGGGAAAATCCTTATGCACCACCATTTCATATTGCAGATAAAGACATTGCTTCTATCATTGTAAAAGATGATCCTAAAACTTGGGCAACACGTTATGGGATCTTAAAACAAGGCCGCATGGTCATTGTTACCACAAAAAAGAATAACGAATTGCAAAACTCGCTGCGCACCAATGGCCTAGCGCAAAATAACGAGTATGTAGAAGATAATGTAGCATCAATAAATGACGCTACGGTTATAGGTGCGCGCTCTTCTATAAATCGCCGTTTTGAAATTAGCGGGACCGTACGTTTAAATGGTGCTCCTGTTCAGGCTGCGAGTATTAGAGAAGCAGGAACGTTTAATGAATATTATACAGATGCTAGCGGGCAATTTACCTTCTTAGCAAAACAGGGAGAAACGTACACCGTAAAAGCTCTAGGCACCTATGCTAAAACCTTTGAAGTAACTACAGATACACAATATAGCATTACCCTTATCCCTACTCAGGATACCTTAGATGAGATTTTAATATCGGGCGCACAGCGTATCGATAATACCATAGAATCGTCTACAGGAAAGCAAAATGCAGATAAATTACAATACAGTGATGCTTCAGAGATAAGAAAAGAAAACTTTAACAATGGCGCAGTATTTTTAGGACAACTTATTGCGGGACGCTTTCCAGGCGTGCAAGTTGCCTTACGTCCTGATGGTAGTTCACAATACTTGATTCGTACAGGATCTGGTTCTATAAGTGGAGGCACTGATCCTGTTTGGGATGTAAACGGGATGATTTATACCGAAGAACCTACCTTTCTAGATGTACAGCAAATCGAGAGTATTACCATTCTAAAGAGCTTAGCAGAAACAAATAGATATGGAAGCTTAGGCAGGTCTGGGGTTTTTGTAATCAAAACCATAAACTCAGGTACAGATTTTAAAGAAGTACCAAAACCAAAAACTGCGCTGGTAGAGGGCAATGAATACGCAAACGATGCACAACTATTTGATGCGCAAGAACCAGATTATATTACAGCAATGCGCAAACTTAATACCCCAGAAGAGCAGTATGCCTATTACCAAAAACGCGCACGTAGACAGCAGCTTTCCTTAGAATATTATAGCGATGTGGTGCACTTCTTTCAAGAAACTAACCTTGCTATGGCAAATCAGGTACGTGCAGATCTGGCGTATATTGCACGTAACAATACAAAAGCTTTACGTACGCTGGCTTACTTGTATGAGGCCGCAGGCGACGTACAAAAGACATTGCTCACCTACGAACGCATCTTAGAAATTGCACCCCAAGAAGCACAATCGTACAGAGATGTAGCAAATATTTATCAGGAAACGGGACGGTATAATCAGGCATTAGAATTGTATCGTAATATGTTGGGTGAACGCATAAAAGGTGTGAACTTTAAGGGAATAGAGCCTGTTTTGCGCTCAGAGTTGCAGCGTCTCGTACAATTGCATAAAGACAAAATCGAGTTTGATAGATTGCCTAACGAGTGGTTGCGCACGGGTTTTAAAAGCGATATTAGACTTGTGATAGAGTACTCAGACCGCACAGCACCCTTTGAGTTTCAATTTGTAAATCCTGAACGTAAGTTCTTTAAATGGAACCATACGCTAGAAGAAAACCGCGAGCGACTAGAAGAGGAACGTACCCAAGGATACCAGACCGAAGAGTTTATTCTTGATGACACAACTGCCGGTGAATGGTTAGTTAATGTGCAGTATTTTGGAGAAGACACAGAAGTTACACTACCTCCGTTTTTGAAGTACACACTATATCGTGATTATGGGACTTCTAAAGAGACTAAAGAAACCCGTGTGATTAAACTTTTTAAGCAAAAGGATAAGGTAACTCTTGGTAAAATAGTCATTTAGGAATTTGTTAAGATACAATTTGCATTTCAGACCGTAACATTGCGTGGAAAGATTCGTCATACACCAAAATCAAAAAACATGCATTCATTAATTAGAAACGTCTTCATCGCGGCGTTTATCTTCGGATTATCAAGTACTGTCTATGCCCAAACCTTGCTAAGAGGAGTGGTGTTAGATGTGGAAACAGAGCAGCCTATTCCTAATGCTACATTGAGCATTAACGAGCAAGGTATAGGAGAAATTACAGATAGTAAGGGTAGATTTTTATACCGTAAATATGCATCTGTCCTAGATAAGAATAGCGCCCTTACGGTGACGGCAGACGGTTATGAAAACCTCACACTAGACATCTCAAAACTACGCCAGATGTACAACGTTTCTACTAAAATAGGAATGACTAAAGGTACTCCTGCAGCTCCTACTAAAAATAACCGCATAGGGATATTTTATGATATTTCAGAGGGAATGTTAGGCCGTGATCCTGAACGAGAAGCTGCCTTTTTAAAGACACAACTAGAAGACCTGGCTACTGTTGAGGTTGAGTTTGTGGCTTTTGATCATCAGGTAGAACGTAAGTTTCAGGGAAAGGGTGATGCGGTGTATACACGCTTTCGCGAAAGCGTACAAGACCTTACTTATGGAGGTCCATCTAATTACGATGTCTTGAAAACAGATGGCCTAGATGCGATTTATTTGTTTTCTAATGGTAGTCCGATTTATGGAAATCTTGATATCTCATCATCTACACCAGTTTATGTAGTAACGAGCAAGCCTAGTATTGAAAATCAAGAAGAACTGGCGAAATTAGTAGCCTTCACATCGGGTAAACACTATGCGCTGGAACGCTTGGGTCGAACTGTATCTGAAAACATAAGTGCAGAACGTATAGCACAAACCGCACAGGTTGAGGTTTCTGTTAATAACCAATCGAAGATTACTGGAAAGGTAACCTCTGTGGGTAAACCATTACAAAGTGCAACAATATCTTTAAAAGGTACGTATGATGAATATCTTACAGAAGCTGACGGAACTTTTGAAATCCCAGCCGTGCAGGGTGATATCATACAAGTGCGTTATCTAGGGATGTTTCCTAAAGATATTTTAATAGAGCAAGCCACAAACTATACCATAGATCTTATACCAGAAAATGAAGAGTTAGCAGAGGTTATATTAGAGGGAAAAAAGAAATCAGATAACACGATTAAAACCGCAAACGGAGAGATAAATGAAGATGAAATAGGATATGCGATAGATGAAATATCAAGCGAAAGTTTTAATGACGGCGCTACGAGTTTACGAGATTTAATTACAGGGAGATTTTCTGGTGTTACCGTAAACTACAACGCTTATGAGGGAGAATCGTATCGTATACGTGGTGGGTCTGGCTCTATCGCAAATGATGTAGGTCCGCTATGGGTGGTAGATGGTGCTCAATATTCTGAAACGCCTACGTTTTTAGATGTGCAGCAAATAGAGAGTATAGCGGTATTAAAAAGTCTTGCGGCAACAAATCGCTATGGCACACTAGCCAGAGGTGGTGTTTTTGTGATAAAAACAAATACGAGAGGTCGCATAGAAGCAGCAAAAAAAGCTAAAGAAAGCGCTTTAGTAAAAGGAAACGACTATGTAGAAGGTACACTTGCTGAGACGGTCGAAAGTACACACCGTTTATTACCACAAGTAAGCAGGCAAGCAACACCAGAATTACAATATAAAGCGTTTCAACAAATTGCCAGAAGTGGTGAGGTATCCTTAGAGTTTTATAGTGATGCTGTTCGCTTTTTTCAAAAGACCAATCCGAATAATGCAGAAAAGGCGCGTGCAGATCTAGCCTATATCGCACGTAACAATACAAAAGCAATGCGAACGCTGGCGTATCTATATGAAGATGCGGGAGATTATGAAAATGCACAATATGCTTACGAACGTGTATTACGTATTGCCCCGCAAGAATCACAAGGATATCGTGATTTAGCAAATGTGATGGTAGAAAATAAAGTGTATAACCAGGCTTTAGAGTTATATATAAATATGCTTTCTGAGCGCATACGTGGAGTAAATTTTTCAGGCATAGAGCCACTTCTAAAAACGGAGTTAGGACGACTGTCTACCGTACATAAAAGTCAAATAGAGTTTGACAGACTGCCTAGTGAGTGGTTATTTACTAAATTTAAGCGTGACATTCGTATGGTGATCGAGTGGTCAGATAGATCTGTGCCGTTTGAGTTTCAGTTCGTAAATCCAGATAATAAATTCTTTAAATGGAAACATACGCTAGAAGAAAACCGTGACCGTTTAGAAGAAGAAAAACAACAAGGTTTTCAGAGTGAAGAATTTATTATAGATGATGCGCCCTCGGGCAACTGGCTCGTAAACGTGCAATATCTGGGTCTTCCAGATGATTATGCATTGCCTCCATTTTTAAAGTATACCGTGTATAAGGACTACGGCACTAAAAATGAGACTAAAGAAATTAAGATTGTAAAACTCTTTAAGCAAACGGATAAGGTGGTGCTAGCTCAATTAAATATTTAAAATTCTGAAGTGCCTATGTACGCTTCCGCGAAAGCGTATGAATAACCAATAAAACAGCCCTGCTTTTGCGGGGCTGTTTAGTTCTGGTAATATGTATATTTACCGCTTTATTACAATTATAAAATGTATGTGTAGATGGCTTCTTATCTTGGTCCTGCTTACTTGCGTAAGCGTTCCTATTTTTGGGCAAAAAGATAGCCTAAGCGATAAGTCGTATGTAGAACTTTCTAAAATCCTAAATAGCTATTACCCACAGGACACTACACAGCTTTTGCGCCTTACTAAAGTATATCTAGATAAGGCAATTAGAGAAAATGATCTTGAAAATGAGAGTATAGCTTACATTACCTATGCGCAGACCTACGCACTAACACCATTTGAACAAAAGGCATTAAAGTATGCACAGCAGAGTATAGAAACTGCAAAGACGGCTAAAAACGATACTATTTTACAGGAATGTTATTATAGGCTAGGCTACTTTTATAGTAGCATAAATAAATATCCAGAGAGTATCGACTCGTATTATACTGCGCTACGTATTTCTGACAGTCTAGGGACAACCAAAAAATCCCTTCAAATTATAGTTACACTAGGCGCTATAAAAGGAACATTAGAAGACCATCTAGGCGCTATAGAAATTTTAAAATCAGGTCTAGGGCGATTAAAAACCTTAGAAGATACCGACGTCGATACTACAGATACAAAACGTCTGTTGCGTATACGATTTTTAGGAAGCATCGCTAATTCTTTTAATAACGGAAATGAACCAGACTCGACGCTACATTATATAGACCGAGTGCTTGAGGTGACAACTAAAAAAGAAGATAGTTGTTTTTTAAAACCTTTATATGCGATGCAAGCACGTGCTTTAATAGCTACAAATAGATTTGATGAAGCAGAGCGGGCTATTAAAAGCGCATATTCTTACTGTCTGCCGCTCACTAAAAATGATAGTTTACGATACAGTGGTGATTTAGGAAAGATATTTTTAAATAGAAAAGCGTACCGCAAGTCAGTCACTATTTTACGCAAAGGGTTGTCTGATTATAACGTTACTCCAGACGAAGAAAAGTACATGATGGACTATTATAAAACGTTAGCCAAAGCGTATAAAGGTTTAAAAATAATAGATAGTGCAAACTTCTATTTAGAGAAGCATATCGTGACCACCACAAATTTTGGAGATCTAAAAGACAATTATACAAGTGCATTTAAAAAGCAGGAGCTCAAAGAGTTTAAACAGGAAATAGCAGCTTTACAAACTCAAAAAGAAAAAAACGCCAGACTCCTTACCTATCTTATTGCGGGAGGATCTGCTGTAATTGCGACATTGCTGTCCTTACTATTTTTATTTCATACAAAACGTAAGGAAAACGAAGCAAAATTTGAGGCGCTGCTTACGCGATTAAATAATAAAACCGTCGTTGAAGAAACACTTATCGATACTAAAGATAAAACACTTGATGAGCAGGGAACCTCAGATATTAATCCTGAGACTACAGCACAAATTCTAGAGGGTCTTGAGCGCCTCAGAGAACAAGAATTCTTTTTGCGTTCAGGATGTAACGCGGTAAATGTGTCTAAAAAAATAAAGACAAATACCACCTATCTTTCTAAAGTAATTAATGCCCAATTCGGAAAAAATTTCACGACTTATATCAATGACTTGCGTATTAACTATGCGGTGCGCAGACTTAAAGATGACACCCGTTTTAGAGGCTATACTGTGAGTGCAATTGCACAGGAATTAGGATATAAAAGTGCTGACTCGTTTACTAAATACTTTAAGCAGCACACAGGACTTTTACCATCTTTCTATATTAAGAAACTCAACGCTAGCGACTAGCTTCCGCCTTTTTTTATTGATTTCGCACCCTAATTTTATAAAATTAGGGTGCGTGTATACACGCTTTCGCAAAAGCGTGTAAAAACAACATAGATCCAGTAATAACAACGTTTACCATCATTTTAGAGCTACCCGATTTTTCCTAAAATCGGGTAGCTCTTCTTTTTTATAGCGCAGAAATCACACACTTTTGATTTCAGAAACAAACCATAAAATAAAAATATTATGAAAACACTAGTAAAAGGAATAAAGTACATCGCTATCGTAATTGCAGCAGCAATAGGAACTGTATTTATAGCAGGAATGATAAAAGGAGCATCTGATGCCATACGCAATGATAAAGGAGATGCTATTCACCAAGCCTTATCAAAACATTGCGATTGTGAGGATGTAAATCAATTTATATATGCCTACGGCGCACAGTTTAGTAAATCTGATGGGTTTAGTACCGAAAAAGCAGAATATCAACTAACCAACTGTACGTATGATAACCTTGATCAAGAGGCCGCGCGCATCAATGCTATTTTAATTGAGGAGGTAGTAGATTATAAAGATCTAGACCTGCTTAAACTGGAATTTGTAGGACCAGAAAAACACGAAACAGTAACTATTAAAAACGGAGTGATCCAGTAAAATAAAAAATCATGAAACAGCTACTTCAACACCATTTCTCACAGTATGTAAAAGCATTACTAGGACTTTTAACCGCAGGCGCTATTATTTTTCTCGGCCTTGCACAAACTATAACTAACCTTTAAAACCAAACCAATATGAACACACTACTAAAATTAGCCATATCAATAGTCTTTATGCTATTTGGCCACGCAGTAAACGCCCAGAGTCCTGACGGCTCATATAAGGGTACATTAGAAACGCAAGGTATTGAACTCGATCTTATCTATAATTTTACAACGGTAGATGGAGCACTCACAGCCACGCTTGATGTGCCACTTCAAGGTGCCACAGGAATCACTTTAGATAAAGTAACTTTCATAGAAAATAAGATTTCTATAACAAGTGCCGCGATGAAAATGAGCTATCTTGGAACCTTTACAGGAACAACTATTAAAGGAACGTATACGCAGATGGGGAAAGACTATCCACTAGACTTAGAAAAAATAGAAAAAACTTTACCAGGTAATACCGCATTACCATCAACTCCAGAAGAGCTCGCCGCTCTTGCAAACCTTGAAACGGGTAACTACACCTATGCGGTAGAAGACTACTTTAAAACGCCAGAAGCTTACGGCTTTAAACTATCTCCAGACGGCGTATACATTTCGTATATGAAACGTCGTGAGACGGGAGAGCGTGATGTATATCTTAAAAATACAGAGACGCAAAAAGAAACACTCCTTATAAAACAAGAAGAAGACTTGATTAGAGTGCACTTTTGGGCAAGTAATGACCGTATCTTATATGTACAAGATAAAGGAGGTGATGAGAACTACCATGTCTTTGGTGTAGATGTAGATGGCGGTAATAAGCAAGAGCTCACCCCTTTTGACGGGGTTAAGGTAGGCATACTTGCTGTGTTAAAAGAAGATCCTGACCACATCATCATTCAGATGAATAAAGATAACGCACAGCTGGAAGAACCGTATAAATTAAACATTAATACGGGTGAATTAACAAAGTTATACAGCATCACAGAGGGCGAGCCAGCAGTTGCAGCCTATGAATTTGATAAGTATGGCAACCTACGTGGTATGACGCGTATTGTAAATGGTATTGAGCAAGAGGTACTTTACAAAATAGACGGTGAGTTTAAGACGCTTATGGTAGTGCCTTTTGGAGAGGCCTGGTCTATTGTAAACTTTAACTATGCGTCTAGCAACCCAGATGAAGCGTATGTGGCCTCTAACCTTACCAGTGATAAACTAGAGATACAACGTTATGATTTAAGAGCAAATAAGGTGTTAGAAACTGTTTTTAAAACAGATACCTATGATGCTGGTGGGATTACGCTTTCGCGAAAGCGTAATTACGAGATTGACTATTTTTCATATACTGGAGAAAAGACAAATGTGATACCCGTAAGCGACACGTTTAAAAAGCTTCAAAGAAGGCTCAAGAAAGAATTTGGAGATCGTGAGTTTTACGCCGTAGGCCGCACAGATAACGAAAATAAATATATGATTTCTGTAACGAGTGATCGCATAGTGGGAGAATACTACGTGTATGATGTCGAGAAGGATACGGTAACGTTACTTTATAAACTGTTACCGCAGTTAAAAGAAAAAGATATGGCGACTATGAAGCCCATCTCTTTTCAGAGCCGTGACGGCTTAACCATACACGGATATATTACAATACCTGCAGGAACTAAAAAGGGAGAAAAATTACCTGTGATTGTAAACCCGCACGGAGGGCCACAGGGGTTAAGAGATACTTGGGGTTTTAATCCTAGCGCACAGTTATTTGCTAGTCGTGGTTATGCTACGTTACACGTGAACTTTAGAATATCTGGAGGGTATGGTAAAGCATTTTTAAATGCAGGTTATGGTCAGATAGGCCGTAAAGCGATGGATGATGTAGAAGATGGTTTAGATTATGTAATTGCAAAAGGCTGGGTTGACAAAGATCGAGTAGCCATTTATGGAGCGAGCCACGGTGGGTATGCTGTACTGCGAGGGATGACTAAAACACCAGATAAATATGCCTGTGGTGTAGATTATGTAGGAGTAAGTAATATTAATACCTTTATGTCTACGTTCCCTGCATATTGGGAGAAGTACAGAGCGCTTGCAGAAAAGATTTGGTATGATCCTAATGATCCCGCACAACAAAAAATAATAGATGAGGTATCGCCAGCGTTGCACGTAGATAAAATAAAAAAGCCACTATTTGTAGTGCAAGGTGCAAATGACCCTCGTGTAAATATAGATGAGGCAGATCAGATTGTAGAGCAACTAAGAGCACGTGATGTGGACGTACCGTATATGGTAAAGTATGATGAGGGCCACGGTTTTGGTAAAGAAGAAAACCGACTGGAATTATATAAAGCGATGATGGGCTTTTATGCAAAGCATCTCAAAAGTGAGCGTATAGTCGTTAAAGGATAATAAATCAACCTATACTAACAGAAAATCCGAAGGCGTGAGCCCTCGGATTTTTCTATTTTTGAAAAGCCTAGTCTCTAACTCACAAAAGCACTATACCCAGTAATGGCTCTACCTACAATAAGTGTATTAATCTCTTTAGTTCCTTCATACGAGTAAATAGCTTCGGCATCTGCTACAAAACGAGCCACGTTATATTCTAATAAAATCCCATTACCACCCATAACCTCGCGAGCGCGACTTACGACATCTCGAGTACGCATACTGCAAAATACTTTAGCTAGTGAAGCGTGTTCATCGGTTAGGAGCTCTTGGTCTTGTAACTCTGAGAGTCTAAAACACAAAGTTTGCATGGCGGTGAGGTTAGATAACATCTCTACAAGGTGATTTTGTATCAACTGAAAAGAGGCGATAGGACGTCCAAACTGCTCTCGCTTCTTCGTGTACTTCAAGGCATTTTCATAGGCACCGCGAGCGCAACCTACAGCTTGCCAGGCCACGGCAGCTCTTGTCATTTTTAAAACAGCGGCGGTATCTTTAAAAGAGTTAGCATTTTGTAAACGATCGCTTTCAGGAATACGGCAGTTTTCTAAAGTGATTTCTGCATTTTGTACCGTACGTAGCGCCATTTTATTTTCCATTTTAGTGGCTGTAAAGCCAGGATTTCCTTTACGTACTAAAAATCCTTTGACACGATTAGACGCCTCATCTCTAGCCCAAATGATGATCACATCGGCAAAAGTGGCGTTGCCTATCCACTTTTTATTTCCATTTAGAATCCAGTTATCACCCTCTTGTTTACAGGTGGTGCCTAAACCACCAGCAGCGCCAGATCCTACTTCAGGTTCGGTAAGGCCAAAGGCACCTATCTGCTCCATACGTTGCATTTTAGGTAACCATTCTTGCTTCTGTTCTTCACTACCACACAGATAAATAGAACCCATTGCTAAACCGCTGTGCACTCCAAAAAAGGTTGAAATAGATACATCTACACGAGCAAGTTCCATCGCCATGATGCCTTCCATCAAGAAAGACTCGCCAGGGCAGCCATATCCTTTATAGGCAAGTCCAGCGATATTAAGTTCGGCAAATTTTGCGATGATATGGTGTGGGAATTCGGCTCTATTCCAAAAGTCATTTGCAATAGGCTGCACTTCATCTTCCATAAAATTGCGCACTCTAATCTGTATTTTACGCTGCTCTGGAGTGAGTTGCAGAGCGAGGTCATAAAAATCACCATCTATAGGTGGTAATTTATGTTGTCCTTTTTTACTCTGACTTTTGAGCATTTTCATTAAGCCTTTAAGCTGGCGATCGTCCAGATTACCTACGGCGGTCATTACTTCAGGAAGGTCTATTTTCTTAGATATTTTTGCAATGGCATCGAGGTCTACTTCTTTCATAAGTGCCATCGTTTGCTTAATTTTTGTAAATATAGACATAGGTGTATTTTAGATACTTCTAAGATACCGTGTAAACGAGTGTGTTACGTCTAATGAAACGTTAATTTGTATTGAGCTCTTTAAGTAACGAGGAGTGTATATAACCTTGTAAACTGTCTTCTGGTAGCATGCGATACCAAGACTCTTGTCGCTCTAAGATGGTCACTGTATCTTTTTGGGAAGCCTTAAACAAAATTTCATTTTTCGTACTTGCCCCACTGCGCACATTACCCCTACGTAAAACAACACCTTTTAAAGTGGGCGTTTCGGGGGCATTTGCTATCCTTGATGCTTTTAAAAAAGGTAAGGGATCAACCGCGCCACTTCTCGTGTAAATACCAAAATGTAAATGTGGTGATGTCGTTCGCGCATTTCCAGTATTGCCTACAAAGCCCAGAGTATCGCCTACTTTTACACGCTGTCCAGATCGCGCGGTGATACTATCTAAGTGTGCGTAGTATAAAGATTTACCGAAGAGACCATCACGCAGCCATACTTGCTTCCCGCCTAAACCATAATCACCTATTCTAGAAACCCGCCCGTCTGTAGCGGCTATAAGCGGCGTTCCTCTTTTTGCAAAAATATCTATGCCTTTGTGTGATCTTCTACCGCCGTCCCGCTGATCTCCCCAGAAGCTCTGAACGGCTTTCGCCGTTTTACCTGTTACAGGAAAACGCAGTGTAGGCCTCGTAAAAATTTGAATGGTAAATGGTGACGTCGTATAAATTTCAGGCTGAACAATTAAGAGATAGTGCCCAGAAAAATCTACGTGGTGCGAGATTTTCTTTGAGTTAATTTCATTTTCTTTAATTGCACGCACCTTTGATGCGGCGTCCAGTTTATAAAGGTTGAGAAAAACCTGTGCGCTATCTACCGTGGTTTGAGATACTATCTCTAGTTGCTCTCCTCGTGATGCTTCAAAAATATAGGTAAGTGGTGTACTATTTTTAATTTTAAAAGTTCCTGAAGAAGCAAATGGTATATCTACTGGTGCTAATGCGAAGGTAGACGCTGTAGAGTCTGTATACGCTTTCGCGAAAGCGTAATCCCAACGTTTATACTGCACATCATCTTTGTCAAAATTGCGCGCATACACTTCTCTAGCTGTAGGCTGCGTGATGACATCTGTTGCTTTTTGAATCTGACTACAACTGGCTCCTGCGATGGCTAGAAAAATGCATATAATGTGTCGATAATTCATAGCAATGACTAGGCAATGATCGTACCAAATTAGCGACTTTTCCTACCCGAAAATATGCTTTACAACATCGTGTACTTTCCCCACTTTGATGATTTGGATGGTATAGTTAGCCTCAGGTATTTTACAATATTTAGAAATAACAATACTCGTAAAACCCAGCTTCTCTGCCTCAAGTATGCGTTGCTCAACACGATTTACGGGACGCACTTCGCCGGCAAGGCCAATCCCTGCTGCAAAACACATCGATTTATCTACAGCGATGTCTACATTAGAAGATAAAACTGCCGCAACAACGGCAAGATCTATAGCAGGATCATCTACAGAAATACCTCCGGTCACGTTCAGAAAAACATCTTTTGCGCCTAATTTAAAACCAGCACGTTTCTCAAGTACAGCAAGTAACATATTGAGTCGCTTTGCATTATATCCTGTAGAGCTGCGTTGTGGTGTGCCGTATACCGCGGTACTTACGAGCGCTTGTATTTCTATCATAAGTGGTCGCATACCTTCTAGAGTACCTGCTATGGCCGTACCACTTAATTCTTCGTCATTTTTAGAAATAAGAATTTCGCTTGGGTTTGAGACCTCGCGTAAACCGCTGCCTTGCATCTCATAAATACCTAACTCGCTCGTACTCCCAAAACGGTTTTTGTGCGCTCTTAAAATACGATACACATGGTTGCGATCTCCCTCAAACTGGAGTACGGTATCAACCATATGTTCCAGAATCTTAGGTCCTGCTATGTTTCCGTCTTTAGTAATATGACCTATAAGTATAACTGGCGTAGCCGTTTCTTTAGCAAATTTTATGAGCTCTGCTGTAGTCTCCCGTATTTGAGACACACTGCCAGGGCTGCTTTCTATATAATCGGTTTGTAATGTTTGTATAGAATCTATGATGACAATATCGGGTTGCATCTCTGCAATATGCCTGAAAATGTTTTGGGTTTTAGTTTCGGTAAGGATATAGCACTGATCGCTGTTGGGGTTTATGCGCTCTGCTCGCATTTTAATTTGTTGCTGGCTTTCTTCTCCAGAAACATACAACGTTTTGTAGGGTAGATTTAATGAAATCTGTAAACATAAAGTACTTTTACCTATTCCTGGTTCTCCTCCTAAAAGTGTGAGCGATCCTGGTACTAAACCACCACCTAATACTCGGTTTAACTCTTCATTGCGTGTGTCTAGCCGTTGCTCAGTAGTGATGGCGATTTCTTTTATACGTAATGGTTTTGCAACGCGGCGTGTACTACTTGCGGTCGCAGCTTGCGTTGCCGCTTTCCAATCTTTCTTCTCCGTTTTCTGAATAACCTCTTCTACGAGTGTATTCCACTCTTTGCAACCGTTGCACTGGCCTTGCCACTTTGCGTGTTGGGTGCCGCAATTCTGACAGAAAAAGGTAGTTTTTGTTTTTGCCATAGTACTTATGCTATACGTTAATGAGTGTCTGTTGTGTTGCTCACTTATAATTATCTTGTAAAGATATTCAAATGTAGATGGAAAGTGTTTATTGCGAATACGCTTTCGCGAAAGCGTACTTAAAAGCTATAAATTTTAGAAACCCTATAGTACAAACTTGTTAAAACGGTAGCTCTTGCCTTTAACTTTCAAAAGATTACTAATTATTGCGTGTTTGCTTATAAGTACGAAGATGCTTTTTGGTCAGCAACGGGTAATTCACGAAATTCTTACATCACGCGACGGTTTAGGAGTAGAGAATATAGAGACGATGTCTTATGACACCGATGGGTTTTTATGGATAGGCGGAGGCACAGCGTCAGGAAGGCGTATTATTTTAGATTCAGAATCTCCAGTATTACAGCGTTTTGATGGAAGTCGGTTTCATACCATTATACCAGAGTCATTACAAAATATTGTTTTTATAGGGCAGCTACTTCCCGTAGATAAAGACCTATTTGTAGTAGCCACTGATACTGACGAGGTAAGCCATTTATTTATCTTAGATCCTGTGGCTGTCACGACACAAAAGATCGATTTAAAGGGCGCGAGACGTATGTCTTCTATGGTGGTTTATGGTAATGTGTACTACGTATTATTACAAAATGACCGAGAAATAACAGTGGCCACCGTAGATCGAGATCAAGGAATAACCGAACTGTTTAGTTTTACTAAAACCACAAATAAATACCTTATAGATGATAGCACTCAACTTTTAATAAAGAAGGATGTGATTATTATAAGCGATGATAATTTTCCCATAAGTATTTTTACACACGAGGGAAAACTTCTTGAAGAAGTTAATCATCCTCCGGGAGCATCGTCTACCGGTATGGTGTGGTTAGATGAGGTATTTACTCAGGATGATAAGGAGTATGCCTTCCTGTTTGATGATGATACATTATTTGAAATTTCAGATACCGGAAAGCTCTCTCTTGTGCAAAAAAAGCGAGCTATTTTAAATAATGATCATATAGGATGTATTACAGATACAAAAGGTCAGGGGCGCATCGTTTCATCTAAGGGTAATGTGATTACTGTAAGTAAACTAGATAGCATAGAAGGACTCACTACGGTTTATGAAAAAGCGCTTTTTGACAATCCAAGACACCTAAAGTTATTATCTAGCGACGTTACACAAGACCTCTGGATAGGTACTGGCCAGCAGGAATTGCATTATATCAAATTTCCATCTACTAAGATGAAAACATTTTTACCAGATGAAGAGCTACGCGCCCTAACGGTACTTAATGATGATGAGCTCTTAGTCGCGACCCAGAATGGCGGGTGGTTTACACTAGATAGAATTTCGGGTGTTACAAAACCCTACCCCTTGAGCTTAGATGGAGTTTCCTTAAAGCCTTATGCTTCAAGAGCTTTTATACACGAGGACGATAAGATCTGGAGCCATTCTTTTGCGAGAATTATAGAATTGGACACCACGGCGCATAGTGTAGAGAGCTCTCGGTACTATCCTATTTTAAATATGATATCGCCTACAGACAGCACCATAGTTTATGGTACGCATCAGTATTACCTGGTTGAGTATAATAAGAATAGCAAAACACATACTCATATTGCAAAAACAGACAGTCTGCACATCTATGATTTAGCTTTTAACCAAGATAATCAGACCATTGTAGGAGCAACAGATAAAGGCATGTTACTGTATGATTATAAAAACAAAACTTCAAGTATAGTCCAAGACACTACAAAGCTTAAAGATTCTTTTTTGCTAATGACAGATTATGACCCAGACCACGGATTTATACTAGGGTCGAGATCTGGAGTTATCACTACCTATGATAGTAAAAAAAAGACGTTTACAACGGTGTATGAAGACGCGTTAAAGGCTGGTATAGCTACTATCCTTTTTGATGATGATAAAAATTGGTGGATCAATACTTTTAATGGGACGGTCTTTTACAATCCAGAAACAGCCGTTATACAGCGCTTCTCAACCGAAGATGGTCTTAGTCATAATGAAGCAAATAGATACAGCGCCTTAAAAACTGATGAAGGTTTTTATGTGGGTAGTCTACAAGGGCTCACCTTTTTTGACCCTGACATACTTGAGCCTGTTGTTGTAGATGAGAAAGTGGAGTTACTTAGGGTGCGACTTTTTGATGCAGAGAAGAAGGAGTTTAAAAATATTTGGAATAGAAACGCTTTCGCGAAAGCATCTCCCATACTACTTCCCGTAGAAAATAGAGATATACAATTAGATTTTTCATTAGCCGGTGCAGATGTTTTACGTAATGAGCGCTACAGATATAGCTTAAACGATGGAAATTGGGTAGATCTAGGTGAAGCAAAAACATTGCGCTTCCCTAACTTAGAAGCTGGAAATTACGTCATCGCTCTACAAGCCTTAGACTTTTCTGGAAAACCGATAGGGGAATCTTTAAAACAAAATATACGCTCTAAGCAGTTTTTTTATAAAACGTGGTGGTTTTATATGTTGCTCTTTATGGCTGTTACGACGCTTCTTGTGTGGTGGTTATGGCAGCTACAATTGCGTAAAAAAATGGACGAGCAGTTTTCTAGAGATCTTCTTTCTGGTCAGGAAGATGAGCGTGCGCGTATCGCAAAAGAATTACACGACAGTGTAGGGCAACAACTCACATTAATTAAACAAACAGCTCAGAATTCAGACCTGCCGGAAATGGCAAGCTTATCAAATACGGCATTAGAAGAAGTGCGTACCATATCTCGTAATCTATATCCTGCTATTATATCACAATTAGGCATCACAGGCGCTATAGAGCAATTAATGCTCTCTATAGACGATGGCACTTCATTATTCGTCTCAACCTTAGTAGATGATATAGACCCGTATTTTACAGAAAAACAGTCACTAATTATGTATCGGTTTATACAAGAAGCGGTAGCAAATGTATTAAAGCACGCAGAGGCTACTACGCTAAGCTTAGAGATAGAAGATGAACAAAGTGCAGTCGTAATACATATATCAGATAATGGTAAGGGTTTTGATGCCGCTCTTGCCCTAAAGAAAAATAGTTTAGGCCTTAAAACCATGGAAGAGCGTATTAAAATTTTAAAAGGTACTTTAGAGTTTATTAATCATACAAAAGACGGAAGTCATATTATGGCAAAAATACCTAAGACGTTATGATCACTCAGTATAAAATTTTAATTGCAGATGATCACCCTATGTTGCGCAAAGGGATTTTTGATAGCCTTTCTGCCATAGGATACACAGAAGTTTTTATGGTAGAAAATGGCGCAAAAGCACTTGAAATGATTATTACAAAAAAGCCAGATGTTGCCTTACTTGATATTGAGATGCCTTATTTAAATGGCTTTGAGGTCGTTAAGAAAGCAGTTAAAGCAGGGAGCAAAACCCGTTTTATCATACTCACATCTTACCGTGAGAAAGGCTTTGTACTCCAAGCTCAAAAATTAAATTTATCAGGTTATTTACTTAAAGATGAGCCGTTTTCAGAGGTGCACACGTGTATAAAAAAGGTGGCTCAGGGTGGGACGTATTTTAGCCCTAGTTTTAATGCCATTGTAAATGACGAACTTAACCCAGAATTAGAAAAAGTAAAGTTTTTATCACCATCTGAGCGTACAATTATACGGCTTATTGCTAGAGGTTTTTCTTCTAAGGAAATAGGCGACCAGCTGAGTATATCTCATCGTACTGTACAAAAACATCGCTCTAATATCATCGTTAAACTAGACCTGAATACTGCGGCAGATGCGCTCACACTCTGGGTTATTGAGCATAAGCAGCTAATAGAAATTATGTAAGTAAGCGTCCCGAGGTAATTCCGATACCTATCGGAACGGGACAAATTTTGCAAAAGCATTTCCTCACCTCTTTTAAAAAAATATTCGTCACCCAACTTTTAAATGTGCACTACGTACCCCTACGTAGTATTTGCATAAAAATAGACGATCTTTTTATCGCTATACTGCGTTCTTTGCAATGAGAAATAAATTGCAACTAATCAATAATAAACTTTAGGACGATGGTTGTTAACGTAGCACTAAGTCTTAATTAGTTTAGATTACTTACTTACGATAAATGTCTTCCTACTTATAAATGGATACTATAAGAGCCGTCAGCAGAAGTTTAGCTCTGAAATATGTAACTATAAATAGTTATAGTTACGGTTTAAAAGGAACAAGTTAAAAGCTGAAAACACACTAGTGTTATTTCTGTTTTTATTAAAAGAAAGTCATTGTTGGGGGACAGTGGCTTTCTTGTTTTAATTTTTTTTTGAAATACGAAAACCGTCTACCTTAAAACTTCGTACGTATTGATGTTGAGTGTTTTACACACCCAACTTAACTTTTGAAACCACGAATGTCAATTGGGGGATTGATATTTAAGTAAAAGAGGTTGCAGTGATGCAACCTCTTTTTGTTGTGACTTTCTAAATGTATAATTGAAATGAATTTTTAGAGCGCTAGCATTCTAATTATACCCAAAATCTATCTTAATCTGATCTGCTTTGTCTAGCATTAAATCCTTAGTGAGACTACCTACTTCTTCTAATAGATAAGCACTTTGATAAATACGCATGGCTTTTTTAGGACTACCAGACATTTCTAACGAAAGTGCGGTGTAATAACTACCCATAAGTGTTTCAGGATATTGTCTGCTTGCTAGTTTACCTAGCTCACCTAGCGCTTCCCACTGTTCTTTCTTTTTTAGAGCAGTATATGTTGCTGTAAAGTCGTTTACACTAACCTTATTTTCTAAGCCAAATAGTGTTTGAATTGTATTGTATTTGTCAACAAGATATTGGTAAGGATTTACCCCTTCTTTAAGAAGTTCTTCTTTATATTCTTTCTTACTTATAGGGCGATAAATAGAGAATATATTTTCTAGAGCTTTGGGTATAGCTCTACCTACAAGAGTGTAGTGTGTAGCGTTATCAAAATTGTCAAAGCTGTAATTGACATTTTCGTTAGTAAGAGTACTCAAAGTTTGATCTAGCGATAAGGCATCTTCTTTGAGACTTCGTATATCTTCTGTGCCTGTGGCTAAACTATAAAATATCTTTTGCTCTGTATTTTCTAGAGCCTCATATAAACGATCTTCAGTCATCGGTGCATTCTCAGGACTCAAAACAATATATCCATTAAAAAGCGATGGACTTTTCATAAGATAATAATTAATGAAATTAGCCGTCTGGTCGTGCCCTATCGCCATTTTAAAGTTAGAGGTGCGATAATTTTTATCCAGATATGGCATTAATTCTAAGCCTATGAATTCAAAAAATGCAGCGCCTGTTTGTGTAGGTAAACTACTTATCTCATCATAATAGGTGTCATCACTTCGTGTATCTGCTTGAGTAATGCCCACTACAATACATTCTGGCATATCTTCCCAGTAGCTATAAAAGTCTACATTACCGGCTACAGGTTCAAAAAGGTAGTCTCCATCTAAGGTTAAAATGATTGGGTATTTCTTGTCTAAGTTTTGCTCGTAATTACGAGGGAGTTGTATCTTAATTTGCCT
>Ga0115565_10001442_pt1 | contig 19633 bp, 17 predicted proteins | sample COGITO_mtgs_1105_FD_87199 | JGI IMG/M metagenome (GOLD analysis project Ga0115565, IMG submission 87199) | Pelagic marine microbial communities from North Sea - COGITO_mtgs_110530 | ecosystem: Environmental > Aquatic > Marine > Epipelagic | place: Germany:Helgoland, sampling site Kabeltonne... | reverse complement strand
CTAATGTAGGCTGTTTTTGTAATTCCATGCCTTTAAAATAATACTTAAATTACTAATATACAAATGATTACAACAAATTTTGCAGATTCTTAAACAGGTTTTACCGTGCAACGGTCTTAAATCCTAACAAAGGGCAGAAGAGTACTGGGATAAATGCTTTTTTTATCATTATATAAAAGGTTATATCTAACACCAAAAGTCATATTTCTACTCCGATACCCAACGCCAGTATACAAGGAGGGTAGCCAATATTGATATGTTCTAGAATTTGTGCTGAGATTTAGAGTTCTATCAATACGTAGTTGTTCTAGTTCTAGAGACAGTTGTAAGAACTGTATAGGGTTATAAAGCGTAATAAGACTACCTCCGTATGCTAGAAATTTAGAGGTTTCAAATTTTGAATAGTTTAAATTTAGGCCAGTACCTATAGAAAAATCATTATTAATTGGGTAAATAGCTCTAGGCGCAATAGAAATATTAAAACCACAATTGTTAAAACCTAATCCGAAATTACCTCCATAGCGTATATCCTTCCAAAAATTTGTGGTTTTAGCAGATACTTGCCCATAAGATGCGTGTAAAAGTGCTATTGTAAAGAACAACAAAAAAAATTTCTCATAGTAGACTTATAACATATTAAAGGCAACCTTCCTTTTTTTTACAATTGAGACCGAACTTAGCCTTAGGTATTGGAAAAGTTGTATTTTTGATAAAATTTATTCTAAAGATACAGAAAGTAATTCATGGATAAATATTCTTTTTTAAATACCGCCCATACCTCATTTTTTTCAGAGTTATATGAGAAATATATGGTTAGTCCAGATAGTGTAGAGCCTAGTTGGCGTGCTTTTTTTCAAGGCTTTGATTTTGGCGTAGAAAGTTCCTCCGATGGTGCGCCATTGAACGAGGAGCGTATCACTTCTATTATAAATGGAAGTAAGGTAGAAATGCCAGAATCACTCCAAAAGGAGTTTCAGGTAATACGTTTAATAGATGGGTACCGCAGTAGAGGTCACTTATTTACAAAAACAAACCCTGTAAGGGAACGTAGACAATATGTCCCAAGCCTAAAAATAGAAAATTTTGGACTAGGAAAGCCAGATTTAGACATGGTTTTTAATGCTGGCGATATTATAGGTATCGGTCCGAGTACACTACAACAAATAATTACCCACTTAACGTGTATTTATTGCGATGCTATTGGGGTAGAGTATATGTATATACGTAAACCAGAGCGCATTAAATGGATACAAGACTGGATTAATGTAAATGATAATCACCCAAATTTTATTCCAGAAAGAAAAAAACACATTTTAAAGAAACTCAATCAAGCAGTCTCTTTTGAAGGTTTTTTACACACAAAATATGTAGGTCAGAAACGATTCTCCCTCGAAGGAAATGAGTCTTTGATTCCTGGTTTAGATGCAATCGTAGAGCATGCCGCAGAAATGGGTGTGGAGCAATTTGTCATGGGTATGGCCCATAGAGGAAGATTAAATGTGCTTACAAACATTTTTGGTAAATCTGCAAAGGATATTTTTAGTGAATTTGACGGTAAGGATTACGAGCAAGAAATATTTGATGGAGATGTCAAATACCACCTAGGTTGGACATCAGACCGCATGTCAGATAATGGCAATAAGATTAAAATGAATATTGCCCCCAATCCGTCACATTTAGAAACAGTAGGGGCAGTAGTAGAAGGGATAGCAAGAGCAAAACAAGATGCTCATTTTGAAGAGGATTTTTCTAAAGTACTTCCTATAATTGTTCATGGCGATGCTGCCATAGCAGGGCAAGGGCTAGTATATGAGGTGGTTCAGATGGCTAATCTAGACGGGTATAAGACAGGGGGTACCATACATATTATCGTAAATAATCAGATTGGGTTTACAACCAATTATTTAGATGCTAGATCATCTACCTATTGTACAGATGTGGCAAAAGTGACTTTAAGCCCTGTATTGCATGTAAATTCAGACGATTCAGAAGCGGTAGTACATGCTTCGTTGTTTGCGTTGGAGTATAGAATGCGATTTCAACAAGACGTATTTATAGACTTATTAGGCTACAGGAAATATGGTCATAATGAAGGAGACGAGCCGCGTTTTACGCAACCAAAATTATATAAAGCAATCTCTAAACATAAGAACGCAAGAGATATTTATGCAGATAGACTTATTAAAGAAGGTATTATTGATGAAGGCTACGTTGCAGAATTAGAGCAGCAATATAAAGAAGGTTTAGAAGAGAAATTAGAGGATTCTAGAAAAGAGGATAAAACAGTAATTACACCTTTCATGGAAGACGAGTGGAAAGGTTTTTCTACTGCGAGGGAATGGGAAATGATGGAGAAGGTAGATACTACCTTTGATAAAGATAAACTATCACATATAGCCAAGGTGATAACAGAATTACCAGAAGAAAAGAAATTTTTACGAAAAGTTGGAAAACTTATAAAGGATCGTGAAAAAATGTTCTTCGAAAAAGATACGTTGGATTGGGCCATGGGAGAGCTCTTGGCTTATGGCACATTGTTAGAAGAAGGTTTTGGTGTGCGTATGTCTGGACAAGATGTAGAAAGAGGTACATTTTCACACCGGCATGCAGTAATAAAGGTTGAAGATAGCGAGGAGGAGATATTACTTTTAAATCGTATTTCCAGTACACAAGGTAAATTTCAAATATACAATTCCTTACTATCAGAATATGGCGTGGTAGGTTTTGATTATGGTTATGCTATGGCAAGTCCTAATACACTTACTATTTGGGAAGCGCAATTTGGAGACTTCAGCAATGGAGCCCAAATAATGATAGACCAGTACATATCTGCGGCAGAGGATAAATGGAAATTACAGAATGGCTTGGTAATGCTATTGCCACATGGTTATGAAGGACAAGGGGCAGAGCATTCATCTGCAAGAATGGAGCGTTATTTACAGTTGTGCGCAAAGGACAATATGTTTATAGCAGACGTTACTACGCCAGCACAAATGTTTCATATTCTTAGACGCCAGATGAAGGTTAACTATAGAAAGCCTCTTATAATTTTCACGCCTAAAAGTCTATTAAGACATGCAAAAGCAGTTTCTAAAGTAGATGATTTTGTTTATGGAGGGTTTAAAGAGCTTATAGGTGATGATTCAGCAACTTCGGATAAAGTAACAAGTTTGGTTTTCTGTACAGGTAAGTTTTATTATGATTTACTAGCAGAAAGAGAAACTTTAGAAAGGAACGATGTAGCGCTAGTTAGAGTAGAACAGTTATTTCCATTGCCAGAGGAGCAAATAAAGGGCGTTATTAAGAAATATAAGAACGCAAAAGATGTTGTATGGGCTCAAGAAGAACCTAGAAACATGGGTGTATGGAGTCATATTATGATGCATTTAGATATAGCACATACGTTTAGAATTGCATCAAGAAGATTTTATGCAGCACCTGCGGCGGGGAGTTCTGTGCGTTCAAAAGCTAGACACCAACAAGTAATAGATTATGTCTTTGATAAAAGCAAGGACAATATGACAAAACCAAAAAATAAAAAGTAATTTATCAAATTATAGAAAGAATGATTCTAGAAATGAAAGTCCCCTCTCCGGGAGAATCCATTACAGAAGTTGAGATCGCAGAATGGTTAGTAGAAGATGGTGATTACGTAGAAAAAGACCAGGCTATAGCTGAGGTAGACTCAGATAAAGCTACTTTAGAATTGCCAGCGGAAGTTAGCGGAATCATAACGTTAAAGGCCGAAGTAGGCGATGCTGTTGAGGTTGGAGCTGTAGTTTGTCTAATAGATACAAGTGCAGAAAAACCGAGTGCTAAAAATGTGCCTAAAGAGGAGAAAGAAGTTGCGTCAAAGGCAGTTTCGGAAAATAGGGGCAATACGCTAAAGAAAGAGGATAGCGAGAAAGCTCCACAGCCAATACAAGCAAAAGAATCTTACGCAAGTGGCGCAGCGTCACCTGCCGCAAAAAAGATTTTGGAAGAAAAAGGTATTGTTGCTAATACAGTATCTGGTACGGGAAGAGATGGGCGTATTACAAAAAATGATGCTGTCAATGCAGTTCCTTCTATGGGTACTCCAGTAACGGGAGGAAGCAGAGGAGAGAGTAGGTCAAAGTTATCTATGCTGCGTAGAAAAGTTGCGGAGCGTCTTGTTGCCGTAAAAAATGAGACAGCTATGCTAACTACTTTTAATGAAGTTGATATGTCTGCTGTGTTTAAGTTACGTACAGAGCATAAAGATGATTTCAAAAATAAACATGGAGTAGGTTTAGGATTCATGTCTTTCTTTACAAAAGCAGTAGTGCGTGCTTTAAAAATGTATCCTACTGTAAATTCTATGATAGATGGGAAGGAAATGATTACCTATGATTTCTGCGATATAAGTATTGCCGTTTCTGGGCCTAAAGGATTAATGGTACCCGTTATAAGAAATGCTGAAAACTTAACGTTTAGAGGAGTAGAAGCAGAAGTCAAGAGATTAGCTATTAGAGCAAGAGAAGGGGAAATTACTGTAGATGAAATGACGGGTGGCACATTTACAATAACTAATGGAGGCGTTTTTGGCTCTATGTTATCAACACCAATTATAAATCCACCACAAAGTGCTATCTTAGGAATGCATAATATTGTAGAAAGACCTATAGCTAAAGATGGTGCTATCGCTATTGCGCCAATTATGTATCTTGCTTTATCTTACGATCATCGAATTATAGATGGGAAAGAGTCTGTAGGTTTTTTAGTTGCTATAAAAGAAGCATTAGAAAATCCAGAGGAATTATTATTGGATGGTACAGTTTTAAAATCTTTAGAGTTGTAAAAAGCTTTTTGAATTTTAGATATAAAAAATGCGTAGTCTTACTGCGCATTTTTTATATCTAAAATATTCCATTACATACAATCCATATCTTTTCTAGACTGTGAATCTGCATTTGGGAAACAACCGCCGCTGGGTAAGGTTTCAGGAACATACCGTTGTAGATTATCGTCATATAAACCTGTTTCTATAAAATAGCTTAATAGTGCAACTTCGTTTTCCGAAAGTCCTAAAGGTTTAAAAAGAGGATCTAAATTTTCTTCTGGAACATTGTCGTTTTCTGCAATTCCTGAGTTTTTATACATCACAATTTCATTTATAGAATTAAAGCTAGCGCCATGACCGAGAAATTTCAATCCTTTTAGATTATAAAGTGTTGGAGTTTTAAAGGCATAAGCATCTTCTGGTCTTTTAGTAAAACCTCCGCGTCCTAGTTTATCTTTCTCTGTAGGTTTTAAATGAATATCATCTCCACTTAAATCATTCATACCAAGTGCATGAAAACTCATACCATTAAGACCGGGACCAGAATGGCAAGTGTAGCATTTTCCTTTGCCAAAAAAAAGTAATGCGCCTTTCTTCTGATTTTCATTTAGGGCATTAACAGAGCCACGCAACCATTTTTGAAATGGAGCTTGTGATGCTACAACGCTACGTTCAAAGGCGGCAATTGCCAATGCTCCGTTAAGCTGGGAATATCTTTCTTTAATGGGTATGTCTGGAAAGGCATCGTCAAATAATCCTTTGTATAAGCTATTGATGATCATTTCGGGTACTATATTTAAGCGATGTTCACCTAAGCCAGCTATAGCTTGGGTTTCTACGCCTTCAAAGCCTAACTCATTATTCTCTATAGGTGTGCCGCTTGTCCACTCAGTTTCTGTACCTAAATTACTTTTAGTAGCTCCGAATTGTCCATTCCAAAGCATTACATCTTGGTATGCAGTATTTAATATTGTCGGGGATCTAAATGGCTGCACATCTAATTCACTTTCCTCATAATTAGCGGCTATCATTCGCGTTTCACCAAGTATGCCAAAGCCTACTCCACCATCACCAATCCCTTGTTTCATTCCACTTTGAAAACCAGCTTTTGCATGGTGGCAGCTAGCGCAAGAATAGGTTTTAGCCCCTTCCTCTCTTTTGGGTGAGAGTGCAATGTCGGTTTCATGAAACAACATTTTTCCTAAAATTACTTTCTCTTCGGTAATAGGGTTTTTTGGATCGCTGGGAATATTATCTAGTTTGTAATCAGGAAGTATAAGGTCATCCAAATTGGTCACTTGCTCAATTTGTAATGCCAGCGGTTCTTGGCGGGCTAGTTCTTCATATAAATCTACATCTGGTGCGCAGGAATTGACAAAGGTAGTTAGCATTACAACTATTAAAAATCTAGCTGAGAGTGAGTTCATTTTTTGTTATTTGGATAACAAAGAAACGCTAAGTGACTAGAAATATGAAGCATAGTCGTTAACAGCTACATTTTTATCGATCAATCAAATAAGAGGTAGAAAGTTTAGTGCAAATAGCTCGCTATCGCTTCAAATAGAGGTGCTTTTCGTCATAATCTATGATGGCCTTAGCATTTATTAAAAGATCTGCGCCTAGTATGCCTGCAACCTCTTCAAGTCCCTCCGCTATAAGTGCAGTATTTACTGTAGTTAAATCAAAAATTATAAGGGACATAGTTGCGCTTTCCCAATTCCCAATACTTATAATATTTTTTTTGCTAATATATGTTTGCATCCCGCTAGACATAGCTCCAGTTGCTTTAATTTCTGATGAGTTTAATACTAAATTGAAACGGTCAATGCACCTGAGAGCAACGCACGTGTTGGATGCTCCTGTGTCTAAGATAAATAAACCATGTATCCCATTTACAAAGGCATTTAGAATAATATGATTAGTAGAGGTTATCATTAGAGAAGAAGATAGATACCCTTTTTTCTTTAATTTTTTTTTAAGTGATTTCATAGGATTAGTATGACAAAAGTGTCTTAATACTCAGTAGCTAATCTGAATAGGTTTATCTAGTATTTCACTAATTTACTAATTTATACAGCTATTTTTGTTTTATGGTAATTACAGACACGCATACACATCTTTATGTAGAAGAATTTGATGAGGACAGAGATTCTATTATAAAGGCGTCATTAGCCAAAGGTATAACTCGTTTCTTTATTCCAGCAATAGATGCAACGTATACTAGCCAGATGTTGGCGTTGGAAAAGGCATATCCTAAAAATATATTTTTAATGATGGGATTACATCCTACTCATGTCAAAGAAAATTGGGAAGAAGAACTGAATCATGTATCATTAATGCTAGCCACGCATAGATATTATGCCGTTGGAGAGATTGGCATTGACCTGTACTGGGATAAAGAATTATTAGTTATACAGCAACATGTATTTAGAGCACAAATTAAATTAGCCAAAAAACACAAGTTGCCAATAGTTATTCACTGTAGGGAAGCATTTGAAGAGGTTTTTGAGATTTTAGAAGAGGAACGTGGAGAAGATTTATTTGGTGTTTTACATTGTTTTTCTGGGGATCTGGTGCAAGCCAATAAAGCAATTTCTTATAATATGAAATTGGGAATAGGAGGAATAGTAACTTTCAAAAATGGTAAAGTTGATACCTTTCTAAATAAAATACCAATAGAAAATATTGTTTTAGAAACGGATGCACCTTACTTAGCACCAGTGCCATACAGAGGAAAACGAAATGAAAGTGGTTATATTTCTAAAGTTTTAGAAAAGGTAGCGCTGCTATATAATCTTAGTACAGCAGAGGTGGCAGCTATAACTACAGAGAATTCTAAACAAGTTTTTGGAGTTTAAATTGAATATGTTAAAATGATTAGTAAAAATCCGGACATCTTACTTATATACACTGGAGGTACTATAGGAATGGTGAAGGAGCATGGTACTGGAATATTAAAACCCTTTAGTTTTGATAACATTTTAAAAAAGATCCCAGAATTACAGCAATTGACCTGTAATGTAGCATCAGTTTCATTCGACAACCCTATAGATTCTTCTGACGTGAGTATTGCTCATTGGATAGAAATAGTTACGATCATAGAACATCACTACAAAAATTACTCTGGCTTCGTTATTCTTCACGGAAGCGATACGATGAGTTATACTGCATCAGCACTAAGTTTCTTATTGAAAAATCTTAGTAAGCCTGTTATTTTAACAGGATCGCAACTTCCAATAGGACACCTTAGAACTGATGCAAAAGAGAATTTAATAACTGCTATACAAATTGCTGCTTTAGAGGAAAATGGAGTCGCAATTGTGAAAGAGGTTGGCTTGTATTTTGAATATAAACTATATAGAGGCAATAGAACTACTAAAATTAGTGCTGCTTATTTCAATGCATTTCATTCATTTAACTACCCAGAGTTGGTTCAATCTGGAGTTGAGCTTGATGTATTAAGGGAAAATTTATGGAAAAATGAGGGGAACATTGCCTTTTTTGCACGCAAAATCATGGACAATAATGTTGCTATACTAAAATTATTTCCAGGAATGAATCTAAGTGTGTTAGATAATTTAATAACAATAACAGGCTTAAAAGTGCTTATTTTAGAGACATATGGCTCCGGAAATGCGCCAGCAGATACAAAATTCCTTAAAATTTTAGACAGTGCTAGACAAAAAGGTATTCTAATTATAAATGTAACTCAATGTGCAGGTGGTAGCGTTAAAATGGGCGAATATAATAGTAGCAGTGAATTAAAAAAATTGCAAGTAATTAATGGTAAGGATATTACCATAGAGTCTGCCTTATGCAAGGCTATGTATTTGTTAGGTCTTAAACTTTCGGCAGATGCCTTTAGAACGCAATTTGAAACATCCATTTGTGGAGAAATCTCTTAAAGTTGGCATGTTTAATTTTTTAAACCAATAATTTTTTAGTTATTTGCCCACCCTTAAAAAAGGGTATTTAGAGAGGTGGCCGAGTGGTCGAAGGCGCACGCCTGGAAAGTGTGTATACCCCAAAAGGGTGTCGAGGGTTCGAATCCCTTCCTCTCTGCAAGCAAGTTTTGCTTTTTTCTATTGTTTTTTTTTTATCTTTAACCCGATTAACTAACTAATTTAAGTTTGAAAAAATGAAAAAATTATTCCCAAGCCTAGCAGTTGCTGGGGCACTTTTAGCAGGCACTAATACAGCAAGTGCAAAGGTATTAGCAGCAGCGATATTGGTTCAGGATGCAGCTCCAGAGGCTGAAAAAGGCTTTACACAGGTTTTAAAAGAAATGTTCATTACAGGTGGTGCCGGTTTCATGGGTATCGTTCTTTTGTGTTTGATTCTTGGTCTTGCAGTAGCTATCGAGCGTATCATATATTTGAACATGGCTAGTACAAACAGTACTAAACTAAGAAAAGAAGTAGAGGATGCTTTAGCATCTGGTGGTATAGAAGCCGCTAAAGAGGTTTGTAGAAATACGAAAGGACCTGTAGCATCTATATACTATCAAGGTCTAGATAGAGCAGGAGAAAGTGTTGAGTCAGCAGAAAAGGCTGTTGTAGCGTATGGTGGGGTTCAAATGGGCCAACTAGAGAAAAATGTTTCTTGGTTGTCATTGTTTATCGCCATTGCACCGATGCTTGGTTTCATGGGTACTGTTATTGGTATGATTCAGGCTTTCCAGAAAATTGCAGCGGTAGGTAATTTGAGTGCATCTCTAATTGCAGGAGATATTCAAGTAGCACTTTTAACAACTGTATTTGGTCTTATTACAGCTATTATTCTTCAAATTTTTTATAATTACATTATCGCTAAGATTGATAGTATTGTAAATGATATGGAAGATTCTTCAATCATATTGATTGATATGTTAGTTGATCATAAAAAATAAGTATCACATTTAATACCTAAAGTAACATGCAAAAAATTGTAAAAATAGCATTGGTAGTGATAGGCATTATTGGTGCTGCACTATGGTTCATGCTTCCTCCAAAGGACATGCCAGTAGCAGAAGCAGCTGAGAATGGCGCTATGAATGCGATGTTCATGATAACTTATTTATTGCTAGGTGTAGCAGTTGTAGTAAGTCTAGTATTTACCTTAAAAAATCTTTTTTCTAATGCAGAAGGGTTGAAAAAAACTTTATTTGTTGTGGGAGGTTTTTTGTTAGTAGTTGGTGTTTCTTATGCTTTAGCTAGCGGATCTGATGTAGACCCAGAATTTTTAGCTATGTCAGACGAGAGTACTGTTAAGAAAATAGGAATGGGACTAAATGTGTTTTTCATTCTTACCATAATAGCGGTAGCATCTTTGATTCTTCCAGCAGTAAAAAATATGTTTAGTAAGTAAATAATAAAAATATGGCTAGAAGAGCAGGAGCACCAGAAGTTAGTGCCGGTTCCATGGCGGACATAGCGTTCCTATTACTTATCTTTTTCTTAGTAACTACTACTATTGAGACGGATGCGGGTTTAGATCGTATGTTGCCACCTTGGGAGCCACCAACAGAGACACCACCTATTATTAAACAGAAAAATATTTTTACTGTAAATATTAATAGAAATGGACAATTATTAGTAGAGGATGAGATAGTAGATATCAAAAATTTGAGATCTAAAGCTATGGCGTTTTTAGATAATGGTGGCGCTCCTTCCGGTAGTGCAGATTATTGTAACTATTGTAAAGGTGCAAGAGATGCTTCATCATCAGATAATCCATCAAAGGCAATTATATCTTTGAAAAATGATCGTGAGACCGAGTATAGCACTTATATCACAGTTCAGAATGAACTTGTAGGTGCATATAACGACTTACGTAATAGAGAGTCTCAAAGGTTGTACAAAAAGAAGTTTGTTGAGATGGAAGCGCAGTACCTGAACCCTGAAACTACAGATGAAGTCAAAGATGAATTAAAACTAAAAGTAAAGAGAATTCAAGATTTGTTTCCTCAGAAACTTTCAGAAGCAGAAACTGCGGCTAATTAATAAATTCGTAAATAAAAACTATGTCAAAGTTTGCAAAGAAAAAAGATGGTGAAGTACCCGCAGTTTCCACTGCATCACTTCCAGACATTGTATTTATGCTTTTGTTTTTCTTCATGACTGTAACAGTAATGAAGGACAGTTCTGTAAAGGTGGAAAATATTTTACCAAACGCTAGTGAGGTAAAAAAACTTGAAAAGAAAGACAGGGTTATTTATATTTATGTTGGTAAGCCAACAAAGGAGTATGAAAAGGTTTTTGGGAAAGAGCCTAAAATTCAATTAAATGATAAGTTTGCAAGTCCATCAGATGTTGGTGGTTACATTTTAATGGAGCGTGCTAAGAAACCGCAGGAACTTCAAAATGTGCTTACAACGGCTTTAAAGGTAGACCGAAATGCGAACATGGGTCTCATTTCAGATATAAAGCAGGAATTGAGAAAGGTGAATGCTTTGAAGGTTAATTATACTACTTATGAGGGAGATGCTTTTAGAAATCTTCAATAAAATTTTAGTATTAAATTAAGAAAGACGCTTCCTAATGGGAGGCGTCTTTTTTGTTTTCTATTTGTTTCTACTTGGTTTCAGTGTATCATCCCCACTATTGTCTTACAGATTATTTAGTGCGTCAAAGTTTAACTTTCAATGATATGTTATTCTAAACCGGTAAAGGATAAGTGCAAGCGGATTCTAAGGATAACTTTAGCTTAATGGAAATATAAAAGTTTACTGGGAATTATTCTGGTGGTCAGAGCATCTCATGAAAAGGATGGATGCAAGTTTATTTTGTAATTCTAATAATATATTTTATGAGATTCTCCTTTCTACTTATACTATTACTTGGGTTTTCTTATGCTAATGGGCAAGATGCTGAGAATATAAAAGAGGAGTCTAATAAATATTTAGAAGATCAAATATTTATTGGTTTTACTTATAATTTCTTAACAGAAAAACCTTTAGGTGTTGTACAGCGTAACCTCTCATACGGTTTGCAGTTGGGCTTAATAAAAGATATACCTCTTAACCCTCAAGGTACTATTTCCGTTGGTTTAGGATTAGGGTTAGGATATAATACTTATTTTTCAAACCTTGTGGCAAAGCAGGAGAATGATTATGTTTCTTATGCTATTTCTGGGACTGAGCCTAGTTTTAAGCGATCTAAACTCGAAATGGGAACAGTAGAGGTGCCTATCGAATTTAGACTTCGTAATTCTAACCTAAGAGAATATAAATTTTGGAGGGTGTATATGGGTTTTAAGGTGGGTTATAGTTTTGTAAACAATTCTAAGACTGTATTTCAAGAGAAAACACTGAGGTTTTCTAACAGAGACATTCAGAAATTTCAATATGGTCCAACTTTTAGTTTCGGATATAATACGTTTAACGTATATGTGCATTATTTATTAAACAATTTAATAAACTCCGATGTTACTATTGGTGATAATGCAATTACCCTACAGGGTTTACGCATCGGAGCTATATTTTACATTTTATAATTAAATTGGAATCTGGAATATCAGGTTTGCAATACACCTAGTTTTGGTAAAGATTCTGAAGTCTTTAGGATATCGTGTCGATTTTTAGAGAATACTGCTGTCAGCCTTGGCATTTTTTTTCACTAATTTTCAAGAGGGGAGTTCAGGCCTTAGTATATGTGTAGTACTAAGAGAATTACTATATTTCTTTCCTTAATCGCGCTACAGGAACTCCTAATTGTTCTCTATACTTGGCAATAGTTCTCCTGGCGATAGGATAGCCTTTTTCTTTTAATATAGTAGCTAGTTTATCATCCGTTAATGGTTTTCTCTTCTGCTCTTGAGAGATAACGGTTTCTAGAATTTTCTTTATTTCTTTTGTAGATACATCTATACCCTGCTCATTTTTCATTGATTCTGAAAAATAGGTTTTGATAAGTTTTGTGCCGTATGGTGTATCTACGTATTTACTGTTTGCCACTCTAGATACGGTTGAGATGTCCATATTAATTTCGTCTGCAATATCTTTTAGTATCATAGGGCGTAGATCCCGTTCATCACCAGATAAAAAATAGGATTTCTGGTAATTCATAATAGCATTCATGGTGATAAAAAGCGTCTGTCTACGTTGCCTAATGGCATCAATAAACCATTTAGCGGCGTCTAATTTTTGTTTAATGAATTGGACTGCCTCTTTTTGAGATTTTTTCTTTTCGGTTGACTCTTTATATCCTTTTAACATACTACTATAGGAACTAGACACATGAAGATCTGGTGCGTTTCTCCCATTTAATGTTAGTTCTAAAAAACCATCAACAATACGAATTATGAAATCTGGTACAACATGAGAAATTATTCGGGCATTGCCTGAATAAGAGCCACCTGGTTTCGGGTTTAGTCTTTCTATCTCTAGGATAGCAAGCTTGAGTTGTTCTTCGGTAATACTGTATTTTTGAATTAATTTTTTATAGTGTTTTTTTATAAAGAGATCAAAAGAATTTTGCAGTATAGCAATGGCCAATTTTACCGATGGTCTCGCTTCTTTTCTTTGTAATTGTAGTATTAAGCATTCCTCTAAGCTTCTGGCTCCTACTCCCGCAGGATCTAGTGTTTGTACTATAGATAGTAATTTTTCTAATACCGAGATTTCAATATTAATACTTTGCGTAAAGGCTAAATCATCTAAGATGTCCTCTAATGGTCTTCGTATATAGCCACTTTCATCTATACTACCAATGAGAAATTCAGTAATAATCCATTCTTCGTCATTGAGATAGAAAGTATATAATTGATTTAATAAATGTTGATTAAAAGATGTCCCAGACGCAAAGGGTATACTCTTCTCCTCATCATCAGAACTATTATTATTTATTTGTGTACGGTATTCTGGTATTTCATCATCACCAATATAATCATCGATATTTATATCATCTAAGGTTGTTCCACTATCATCAAATTCTTCTTCCGTCTCGTTTGAAATAGTATCATCATCTTCCTTTCCGCTTTCAAGAGCTGGATTTTCTTCCATTTCTTGTTTTATGCGTTGTTCAAATGCTTCTGTAGGCAATTGAATCAACTTCATCAACTGTATTTGTTGCGGAGATAATTTTTGAGATAATTTAAACTGTAATTGCTGTTTAAGCATAGATTCTTAACAAAGCTATTAATAATACATATTAGAATTCAGCATTCTGTGGTGTTCTAGGAAAAGGTATTACATCTCTAATATTTCCCATACCTGTCGCAAAAAGCACTAATCTTTCAAAGCCTAGGCCAAAGCCACTATGTTCTGCCGTGCCAAACTTTCTTAGATCTAAATACCACCATAATTCTTTTTCGTCAATACCTAAGGCTGCTATTTTTTCCTTAAGTACATCTAACCGTTCCTCTCGTTGAGATCCTCCAACAATTTCTCCAATTCCAGGAAATAGAATATCCATAGCTCTGACTGTTTTCCCATCTTCATTCATACGCATATAGAACGCTTTAATATCCGCAGGATAATCAAAGAGTATTACAGGACAGTTAAAATGTTTTTCTACTAAATAACGCTCGTGTTCACTCTGTAGATCTGTGCCCCAATTTTCTATAGGGTATTTAAATTTTTTCTTTTTGTTAGGCTTACAATTTTTTAAAATTTCAATAGCCTCTGTATAGCTAACTCTTTTAAAATTATTTTCCGTAATAAATTGTAATTTCTCTATAAGAGGCATGGGGCTTCGGTCTGCCTGTGGTTTCGATTTTTCCTCGTCAATTAGACGTTTTTCTAAAAATTCTAAATCTTCTTTACTATGTTCTAAAGTATAGGAAAGCACAGTTTTAATAAAATCTTCTGCTAAATCCATGTTGTCATCCAGATTAAAGAATGCCATTTCTGGTTCAATCATCCAAAACTCAGCAAGATGCCTAGAGGTATTAGAATTTTCAGCTCTAAAAGTGGGACCAAAGGTATAAACCTTTCCTAAAGCCATAGCATAGGCTTCTGCTTCTAATTGGCCAGATACGGTTAAGTTAGTTTCTTTGCCAAAAAAATCTTTTTTGTAATCAACTGTGTCATCGTCTGTAAGTGGCGGATTTGTAGGATCTAAGGTAGTTACTCTAAACATTTCTCCAGCTCCTTCGGCATCAGACCCTGTAATAATAGGGGCGTGAAAGTATTGAAAGCCTTGTTCTCTAAAATATTTATGAATAGCGAAAGAGAGTGTAGAACGTACACGCATTATTGCCGCAAAAGTATTAGTTCTAATACGTAGGTGCGCTTTTTCTCTAAGAAATTCTAAGGAATGTTTTTTAGGCTGAATAGGATATGTCTCCGGATCTGCTATACCATGCACATGAAGCTGGGTTACTTGAATTTCATGTGTCTGCCCCCTGCCTTGACTTTCAACTAAAGTACCAGTTATTTTAAGAGCTGCACCAGTACTAATTTTTTTTAAAAGATCATCTTCAAGTTTTTCAAAATCTATAACACATTGAATATTTTTAAGGGTAGAGCCATCATTCAATGCTACAAAGCGGTTGCTTCGAAAGGTCTTAACCCATCCATTTATAGAAATTTCTTGCAGTACATGCGCTCCTTTTAAAAGTTCTTTTATCGTAATAGAATTCATGAGTTAAGTTTTGAAATTTAGCAGCAATACTCATCGCAATCAGTTTGCCGAAATTTGATTTATAAATATTTTATTTTCTACCTCCTTTAGGAAGAATATCTAAAGCCGGTTTTTTTAAGTCTTCTTTGTTTGAAATACTCTTTTCTAAAGAAATTAATAGTGACGGGAGTAGGATAAGATTTGCTAACATAGCTAAGAGTAATGTTGCCGAAACAAGAGATCCCAAGGCAACTGTTCCTCCAAAATTTGATATTATAAAGACGGAAAACCCAAAAAATAGGACTATTGAAGTATAAAACATGCTAACGCCAGTTTCCCTTAGAGCGGCGTAAACTGACTTTTCTATACGCCATTTACTTGCTGTGAGTTCTTGTCTATATTTTGCTAGGAAGTGAATGGTATCGTCTACGGATATGCCAAAGGCAATACTAAAAACTAGAATAGTAGAGGGTTTAATTGGTACGCCAACAATACCCATAATACCTGCCGTAATTAATAGGGGAAGTAAATTAGGTATCAGTGATATGATAATCATTTTAAATGATCTAAATAAATAAGCCATAAAAAGTGCAATTAGCCCAATAGCAAGTGCTAAAGACATAATCAGATTTTTTACTAAATATTTAGTTCCTTTTAAAAATAACAGTGCACTGCCAGTCATATAAACCTTAAATCTATCTGAAGGAAAGATCTTTTCAATATTGGATAAAAGCGTTTCTTCTATCTTCTCCATACGATCTGTTTTAACATCGCGCATAAATGTGGTCATTCTAGCAGTTTGCCCAGTGCTATCAACAAAGCTTTCTATTAAATTATTATTATTCGAAGACTTTCTGACCACATCCATTATAAATGTGTTTTCTTGACTTGTTGGTAGCTGGTAATATTTAGGTAGTCCGTTGTAATACGCTTGTTTAGAATACTTTACTAAATTAACTATAGAGAGTGGATTTGAGAGCTCGGGTATTTCTTGAACCACCGTACCCAAACGTTCCATTCTTTTAAGATTGGCTGGCTTTAAGGTTCCTTTTGGCTGTTTTGTGTCAATTACAATCTCCACAGGCATAATGCCATCAAACTCCTTTTCGAAGAAGCGAATATCTTCAAAAAATTCAGCGTTTTTAGGCATATCTTCTATGGGACTACCAGAAATATCTATTTGATATATACCAATGATACTACATACGAGTAGCACCACAGAAACTATATAAACCGTTATACGCCTATTACGGACAATATGTTCCATCCACTGCACAAAAGCATCAATCCACTTTTTATTTAAGTGTTTTAGATGCTTTGTCTTAGGGAGCGCCATAAAGGAATACACAATAGGGATAATAAGTAAGGATATAATAAAAATGCCAATTATATTAATAGAAGCCACGATTCCAAATTCCTTTAACAATTTACTATCTGTGATAATAAACGTAGCAAAACCAGAAGCAGTGGTTACATTGGTCATTAATGTAGCATTCCCAATTTTTGAAATAACACGCTGTAAGGATAGCGCTTGGTTGCCATGCTTTTGAACTTCTTGTTGGTATTTGTTTATTAAAAAAATACAATTAGGAATACCAATTACAATTATTAGAGGAGGAATAAGAGCAGTGAGTACTGTTATCTCATATTGTAGCAAACCTAACACTCCAAAAGCCCACATAACCCCGATGATAACAACGCACATAGAAATTACTGTAGCTCTAACGCTTCTAAAGAAAAAGAAAAATATAAGAGACGTTACTCCAAGTGCAGCTAATATAAATTTACCAATTTCATCTATAATGTTTTGAGAATTCATGGTTCTAACATAAGGCATGCCAGAAACGCGTACATCCATGCCTGTTTCTTTCTCAAAAGCACCTACTAGAGCGCTCATATCTTTCATTATAAAATCTTTCCTTACAGAAGTATTTACGATATCTCCATCCATGTACATAATGGTACGAATGGTTTTACTTTTTTTATTATAGAGTAAATTATCATAAAAAGGGAGGTCATTAAATAAGTGTTCTATACGGGCAATAACTTCGTCTTTACTCTTTAAAGGCTCCTTTAGAAAAGGTTTCATAACAAACTCTTGCTTGTCTTTATCTTTAATTAGTTCCTTTAAATTATCGGTAGAAATTACAAAATCTATTTCTGGGAAGGCTTCCAGCTGTTTGCTAAATTTATTCCATCTATTAAAGTTTTCTGGTTCTAGAAGTGCGGTGTCTTTAATAGCAAAAACTACAGCGTTGCCTTCTTCGCCAAATTGGCTTAAGAAAGATTGGTATTCTATATTAACAGGATGATCGTCTGGTAGTAGGTTTACTTGAGAACTAGAAAAACGCATGTTCTGCCACTGCATACCAAGAAAGACAGTAATAGCAGCGATAAGAAGAAGTATTATAATACGATTTCGTAGAATTATGCGTGCAGTTCTAGTCCAAAACCCTTTTGTAATTTTTGCTACCATAGCCTAATTTAGAAGAAAGCAAAGGTAACTATTGTATAGAAACGTTCCTAAATTGAAAAGTATTAAAAGTATGGCATAAGTATAAACTAAATAAAACTACCATGATGGTAGCTTTGTTTAACTTCAATAAAATTATACTTTCATTATTTCAGCCTCTTTCACTATCAGAAAATCATCAATTCTCTTAACAAAAGCATTAGTAAGATCTTGAATATCCGATGTTGCATTTTTTTGAAGATCTTCAGAAGCATCTAAATCTTTAATTTCTTTATTTGCATCTTGTCTTGCGCTTCTAACCCCAACCTTAGCGTGCTCAGCTTCGCTTTTAGCCTGTTTTGTTAGTTGTATACGACGCTCCTCTGTAAGGGGTGGTACTGCAATGATGATGAGATCTCCATTATTCATAGGGTTAAAACCAAGGTTAGCATTCATAATAGCTTTCTCAATTTCTTGTAACATATTTTTCTCCCACGGCTGTACGGAAATAGTACGACCGTCTGGAGTATTAATATTCGCGATCTGAGCTAATGGTGTTTGTGAGCCATAGTAATTGACCATGACAGAAGATAGCATGGATGGACTTGCTTTACCCGCACGAATCTTTATAAATTCTCTTTCTAAATGCGCTATTGCTGCATCCATACTTTCCTTTGTAGTATCTAAAACAAAATTGATTTCTTCGTTCATAATATTTTATAAAGTTAGGCGACCTAAAAATGTAAAAGGTCAACTAGATATTTACTGTCGTTCCAATAGTTTCGCCGCTAATTAATCTTAATAGGTTTCCTTTTTTATTCATGTCAAAAACTACGATTGGAAGTTCATTTTCTTGACTTAAAGTAAAGGCAGTGGTGTCCATTACTTTCAAACCTTTGTTAATTACATCTTTAAAAGAAATAGTATCAAATTTAGTAGCTGTTTTGTCTTTTTCAGGATCAGAAGTGTAAATTCCATCTACACGTGTACCTTTTAGAATAACATCCGCTTCTATTTCTATAGCTCTTAGGACTGCCGCTGAATCTGTTGTAAAGTAAGGGTTTCCTGTACCTCCTCCAAAAATAACAACTCGGCCTTTTTCTAAATGTCTCATAGCTCTGCGTCTAATAAAGGGTTCAGCCACTTCATTAATTTTAATAGCGGACTGGAGACGTGTTTGAACATCTTGCAATTCTAATGCGGATTGCAGGGCAAGTCCGTTTATAACTGTAGCCAACATACCCATGTGATCACCTTGAACGCGATCCATACCCGTTGCAGCCCCTGCTAGACCTCTAAATATGTTACCGCCACCAATTACGATGGCAACTTGTATACCTTTAGCAACAACTTCTTTTATTTCTTTGGCATACTCATTTAATCTTTCAGAATCAATACCGTATTGTTTTTCTCCCATTAGGGCTTCTCCACTTAGCTTAAGTAGTATTCTCTTGTATTGCATAAATTTTTAATTACGAAACAAAAATAACTAAAATTATGAATGGTAGAATTGGTTTCTAGCTGTTGTGTTTATTTATTCCTTAGAAAGGGGAGGAAATACAAATTTATCTTAAGTGGTTGATTATAAAATATAACTTTGTTACGTAAAGGTGTTAAATGGTATTTAGAGAAGGAGGTATTTTCCATTTTTTAGCACCTGGTAATTGGAATTACTATATTATACCAATTTAACTACAACATGTCGCTAATATCATTATTGTAATGATAATTACTAGTGATTGATTTTATGGTTTCTTTGCTCATGTTCTTCACAGTTTGATGTATCCATCGCTTGAATTCCTTCATAGACTCAAACCTTTGGTTTTTAAACCTGTTCTT
>Ga0115565_10001433_pt1 | contig 19687 bp, 4 predicted proteins | sample COGITO_mtgs_1105_FD_87199 | JGI IMG/M metagenome (GOLD analysis project Ga0115565, IMG submission 87199) | Pelagic marine microbial communities from North Sea - COGITO_mtgs_110530 | ecosystem: Environmental > Aquatic > Marine > Epipelagic | place: Germany:Helgoland, sampling site Kabeltonne... | reverse complement strand
GGTCGGCTTGCCCGCGCCGTGGCCGGCGTTGGTTTCGATGCGGATCATCACGGGATCGGTGCCAGCGTGGGCGGCCTGCAAGCGCGCGGCGAACTTGAAGCTGTGCGCCGGGACCACGCGGTCGTCGTGGTCGGCTGTGGTGACCATCGTGGCGGGGTATTCGGTGCCGTCCTTGAGGTTGTGGAGCGGGGAGTAGCCGTGGAGGTTGGCGAAGTGGACCTCGCTGCTGTCCGAGCAGCCGTACTCCGGGATCCAGCCCCAGCCGATGGTGAACTTGTGGTAGCGCAGCATGTCCATCACGCCCACCGCCGGGAAGGCCACCTTGGCCAGGTCGGGGCGCTGGGTCATGGTGGCGCCGACCAGCAGGCCGCCGTTGGAGCCGCCGGCGATGGCCAGGCGGTCGTGGCTGGTGTAGCCCTCACTGATGAGGTATTCGCCCGCGGGGATGAAGTCGTCAAAGACGTTCTGCTTCTGCAGCAGCATGCCGGCCTCGTGCCAGTCCTCGCCGAACTCGCCACCGCCGCGCAGGTTGGGCATGGCGTAGACGCCGCCTTGCTCGAGCAGGACGATGTTGGACGTGGAGAAGCTTGGGGTCAGCGAGATGTTGAAGCCGCCGTAGGCGTAGAGCATGGTGGGGCGCTGTCCGTCTAGCTCGAGGCCCGCCTTGTGGACGATGAACATCGGGACCATCGTGCCGTCCTTGGAGGGGTAGAAGACCTGCTTGCTCTCGTAGGCAGCCGGGTCGAAGTCGACCTCGGGGATGTAGAACGGGGTGCTCTCGCCCGTGGCCATGTCGTAGCGGAAGATGCTCGTGGGGTAGGTGAACGAAGTGAAGACGTAAAAGAGTTCGGTGGCGTCCTGCTTGCCGCCGAAGCCGCCGGTCGAGCCCGTCGCGTTGGGCAGGGCGATCTCGCGGGGGTTGGTGCCGTCCGCGTCGTAGCGGGTCACGGCGTTGCAGGCGTTCTTGAGGTGGGTGGCAAAGAGCTGGCCGCCCGCGGTGCTCACGCCCTCGAGCAAGTGCTCCGACTCGGAGATGACGTCCGTCCAGTTGCTGCGGTCCGACGGGTTGGCCGGGTCGACGGCGACGAGGCGGTACTTCGGCGCGTCGATGTCGGTCATCATGAGCAGCCGTCCGTCCATGTGGTCCACGATGCTGGAGCGGGTGTTGAATCCGTCGACCACCATCTGCCAGTCGGCGTCAGGGTTGGTGAGGTCCTTGATGTGGAGGTTGTTGCCGTCGGTACCTGTACTGGTGTTCAGGATGAGGTAGCGGTTGTCCTCCGTGGCGTAGGCGAAGTGGTAGCGGTTGGGCTCGTTGTCGTTGCGGAAGACCAGTTGATCCTCGCTCTGGGGGGTGCCCAGTTTGTGGAAGTACACGCTGTGGAAGGTGTTCTCTGCGCTGAACTCCGAGCCGTCGGGCGCCGGGTAGCGGCTGTAGTAGAAGCCGTCGCCGACCCAGCTCGCGCCGGAGAACTTGACCCACTCCAATACGTCGCCGGTCTCCTCGCCCGTCGCGAGGTCCATCACGCGGATCTCCTGCCAGTCGCTGCCGGCCGCGTTCCGCATCACCACGACGTACTTGTCGTCATCGGAGGCGCTGGAGAGGCTGGCGGTCACCGTGCCGTCCTCGCTGAGGGTGTTGGGGTCGAGGAAGACCTTGTCTTCGCCTTGGAGTCCTTCGCGAACGTACCAGACGCTCTGGTTTTGCAGGCCGTCATTTTTGCTGATGTAGTAGCGGTCGCCAATCTTCCGTGGAGCACCCACTTTCTCGTAATTGAAGATCTGCTCGTAGCGGTCGCGGATGGCGTTGCGGAAGGGGATCGCGTCCAAGTGGCCGCGCGTTACTGCATTTTGGGCTTCTACCCAAGCTCCGGTCTCTTCGCTCCTGTCATCCTCAAGCCAGCGATAGGGGTCGGAAACTGCTGTGCCGAAATAGGTGTCCGTCACCTCCTCGGTGCGGGTGTCCGGGTAGTCGTAAGCCTTCATGGAGTCGGATGGGGCGGGGGTTGCGCATGCGGCCCAAAACAGGGCGATGGCGCAGGGGAAAAATAGGTTGCGCATGTTGTGAATAGAGGCCCAAATTAGGTGACATGAAGAACAGCCACGAAATTGATTACCGGATTCACGGTGATGACCTGCAAACCGTAGAGGTAGAACTGGACCCTCAAGAGACCGTGATCGCGGAAGCGGGCGCCATGAATTGGATGGAGGATGACATCGCTTTCGAGACCCGGATGGGCGATGGATCGGAAGCGAACAGCGGCGTAATGGGTAAGCTGTTTGGTGCAGGAAAACGACTGCTGACAGGCGAAAGCTTGTTCATGACCCATTTCACAAACCGAGGCGCCATGAAGCGGAAGGTGGCCTTTGCGGCCCCTTATCCCGGTAAGATTGTGCCTGTTGATCTGGCGGCCTTGGGCGGCGACCTCTTGTGCCAGAAAGATGCTTTTTTGTGCGCGGCCTTGGGCACTTCAGTGAGCATTGCCTTTAACCGCAAGCTGGGCGCTGGATTTTTTGGAGGAGAGGGTTTTATTCTGCAGAAACTTCAGGGCGATGGACGGGCTTTCCTCCACGCAGGAGGAACCGTTGTCAAGCGGGAGCTTCGGGGTGAAACGCTTCGGGTCGATACGGGGTGCATCGTGGCCTTTGATGAGACGGTGTCTTACGACATCCAAGCCGCAGGGGGCTTGAAAAGCATGCTGTTTGGGGGAGAGGGGCTTTTCCTGGCCACATTGAGCGGTCACGGAACAGTCTGGTTACAGAGTCTGCCTTTTAGTCGGTTGGCCGATCGAATTCTGATGAACGCGCCTTCGGCAGGGGGTAAATCCAAAGGCGAGGGCAGTGTTCTCGGCGGACTGGGCAGGATGATAGATGGGGTCTAATCTTCGGATGACTGCAGACGGAGTTTTGTGAATTTGTCTTTGGACGAATCGGGGTGAAATCCCTATCTGAGCTTAAATACTGGGGACGAAATTCGTTTTTCTATCGATTAATGGGTATATTTATGATTGCCCAACCCAGATTGTGCTCACATGAACCGTCTGTATACACTCCTCTTTTGCCTTGTCAGTGCTGCATTTGCGCACGGTCAAGCTCCCTCTTATGGTCTTTCCGTGGAAGTCTTCGCGGAACACGATACCGGTCCTTTGGCTGGTCAGACCACCTATCGAATCTACATGGACTGCGTCAACGCGGACGACATTGTATCGGCTGTGAGTGGAGACGCCATCTTCCCGATGGACCTCTCCACGACGACGACCTTCTATCAGGATGCCCTGGGTGCTGCCACCCCCAACGCGGTGAATCCGCTCCTTTTTGGGTTCTTTCCTGAATTGGAATATGACACTTGGGTAACGGTGGGCATTTCGCAGCAGCCTGATGGCTCGATGAATGAAGGAGAGATCAGCACGGTGGAGAGTCCCACCCAAGCATGGGTATTGGGCTTTGAGTCGGGTGGCAATTTGGTGATGGACGATGCTACTGGAGGGGCGTGGTTCGTGACACAGAATTACTCGAATGGTCTTGCGGGCGACGATTTGAAGGTGTTGCTGGCACAGGTGACAACAGACGGAGAGATATCGGGCACATTGTTGGTTCAAGTATTTGAGAATGGGGTAGGGTCTTCGGATTTGAGGTTTCACTTGAGTTTTGAAGGGACCGATGGTTCTGGAGCAGCGGGATGTACGGACCCCAATGCCGATAACTACAATTCCGGGGCAGCAGAAGATGATGGGTCTTGTCTCTATGGAGGGTGCACCGATCCGGTGGCTTGTAACTATGACCTGGAGGCCAACGACGATGATGGCTCCTGTGTTTTTGCAGATCCATTTCGCGATTGTGCCGGCGATTGCATTTCCGATGCCGATGGTGATGGCTTTTGTGATGAAGAAGAAGTGGACGGCTGTACGGATCAGACAGCCTGGAATTATGATTCCAATGCCACAGAAGAAGACAACTCCTGTATCTACTTCAATGCCTGTAACCTCGAAGCCGATGCGGTGGTCGAAGCCAGCAGTTTTGATTTTGAACCCAGCCTGCTCAACCTGGACGTGGGGGCCACAGTGGTATGGGTCAATGTGGGGGGATTGCACAACGTCAATGCCACGACGGATCAGCTGACGGGCTTGCCATTTGACAACCCACAGCCGTTCAGTATTCCTGCTGTTTTGGGCTCTACGGAAGGAACCTGCTTGGGCTCCTTCACATTTACCGTTCCCGGTGTTTACGACTACAATTCTTCGGTATCTAACCAGGCTTCTTTAGGGATGGTGGGAACCATTATTGTGGGCGCTGGAGGTTGCAATGATCAAGACGCGACCAATTATGATCCTACTGCTGAATTTGACGACGGAAGTTGCATTTTTTCTGGGTGTACCGACCCTTTGGCCAGCAACTATGACGCCAATGCGCAGATAGACAATGGAAGCTGTTTGTATCCCGGTTGTACCGATGCTTCGGCCGCCAACTATGATGCCTCGGCGAATGACGATGACGGCAGTTGTTTGTACACGGGTTGTACCGACGCCACTGCCGCTAACTATGACCCGCAGGCCAATACCGATGATGGGTCTTGTTTCTACCCGGGTTGCACCGATGCTGAGGCCTGTAACTACGACAGTTCAGCCGACACCGATGATGGCAGTTGCTTGGATGCTCCAGCCACATGGGGGGTTGATTATTTAGACTGCGACGGGCTTTGTCTCAATGACGCTGACTCAGATGGGGTATGCGATGAAGACGAAGTCGATGGTTGCAATGATGCCAATGCATGCAATTTCGATGTGACGGCGACCGAAGATGACGGGACCTGTGATTATTGTTCGTGCGCGGGTACAGGCGGCGATACTACTTGGGTAGCCGGCGATACACTCACCGTGATGACGTTTACGGATGATACCGTGGGCTATGCACTCGATGTGGAATGGGTGGCCAACCACACGACAGGTGCTTTAACTGGAATGTCTACGTTCCGCTTGTATGTGGTGGCGAATTCGGCTTCTGATTTGCTGAGCTCTTGCTTTGGCAACAGTTTGAACCCGATGGTGATTCAGTCCACCGAGGATTTCTATCAAGACCCCATCGGCAGCACCTATGGAACCGGCATTAACGCTTTGCTGTTGCCTGCTTTCCCCAGTGTTGCTTTCGACAGTTGGGTGACCATCGGTCTGGATGGGACACCTCCACCGGGTTACAGCAACATCCAGAGTGCCCAAAGCCCAGGCCAGAATTGGGTGGCATCGTTTGATGCAGGAGGGGAGTTGCGCATGGATGATGCCGTCGGCGGTGCTTGGTTTGTTACGTCTTCAAACCTGAACGGTGTTCCCGATGGAGACCTTCGGGTATTGGTGGCTCAGTTCACCACCTCTGGTGTGGTATCGGGCAGCTTGCCCGTGCAAATTTTCCCGCTTGGCGATGGATCCAATGAGGAGCGTGCGTCCTTTACGTTCACCACAGAAGGGCTCGGTCAGCCGGAACTGACAGCAGTAGTGGGCACCGGTGGTGATGGCGGAAACAACTGCGGTTGTACCGATGTCACGGCCGACAACTACGATGAGACAGCAGAATTTGAAGATGGCACTTGCCAATTCTTGGGCTGTACCAATCCCAATGGACTCAATTATGACAGCGATGCCAATACAGATGATGGTTCCTGTATTGTGCCTGGCTGTACCAATGTCGAGGCCGACAACTACGACCCTGAAGCCAACCAGAATGATGGGTCCTGTATCCCCTCGGGTTGCACGTACAGCGATGCGGCCAACTATGACCCCACCGCCAACACGGATGACGGCAGCTGTATTTATTATGGCTGTATCGACCCTGAGGCCGACAACTTTGACCCTACAGCAAACGTCGATGATGGCGGATGTATGTACTTGGGTTGCACAGATTCTAGCGCGGACAACTTTGACCCCAGTGCCAACCAAAACGACGGGACTTGTGAGTACCTCGGTTGCACGGTTCCGGTAGCATCCAACTTTGATCCAACGGCCAACGTGGACGATGGAAGCTGCCTGTTTCCCGGTTGTACGAACCCCGATGCGGCGAACTATGATGCGACAGCCAACGATGACGACGGCTCTTGTATCCTCGAAGGTTGCTTGGACGTCACCGCTTCTAACTACGATGCGGGTGCGAATACAGATGACGGCAGCTGCCTCTATCCGGGTTGTACCGATTCCGGTGCTTCAAACTTTGATCCAGATGCCAACCTCAATGATGGAACGTGTCTCTTCCCCGGATGCTTGGACAGCGATGCCCTGAATTATGATTCAGCGGCCAACGTGGACGATGGAAGCTGTCAATATGGTGGTTGTATTGACCCCAATGCGGTCAACTATGACGACTCTGCCGATGTGGACAACGGCACTTGTTTGTATGCAGGCTGTACGGATGCTGCGGCATCGAACTACGACAGCGGCGCCAATCAAGAGGACGGCTCTTGTATCTACCCGGGTTGTACCGATAACACTGCGGTGAATTTTGATGTCATCGCCAATGAAGATGACGGTTCCTGCCTCTTTGGAGGTTGTATGGATCCCGGCGCCTGCAACTACGATGCCGATGCGGATGTCGAAGACGGTTCCTGTTTTTATCCGAATGTTGTCTACGTCGATTGTGACGGCAACTGTCTCAATGATGAGGATGGAGACGGGGTGTGTGACGAGGACGAGTTCAGCGGCTGTACCGATGCATTGGCGTGTAACTACAACGCCAACATGACCGAGGACGACGGCAGTTGTGAATACTGCTCGTGCTCAGAGGAGGGGCCTGCCGGATTGGATTCCTTTGAATACGAGACCAATGAGGCGGGTTATGGCCTGGAGCTCTCCCGTGTGATGGACCATTCTACGGGGCCTTTGGCGGGTATGACAACATGGCGTTTGACGGCCAAGTTGAACCATGTCGATGACATGCTGTCCAGTGTATACGGCAACGATGAGTTGCCACTGCAGGTGTCCTCTACGGCGCCATTCTATCAGGACTTGTTTGGCGGAACGTTTGCCAATGGTGTCAACCCATTGTTGTTGCCCAGTTTTCCCGATTTGGCTTACGATTCATGGGTGACCATCGGCATTGAAAGCACAGCCAATTCGGCTGCGGGAGAAGGGGACATTCAAAGTGCCCAAAGCCCTGGCCAAAACTGGGTCATTGGTTTTGATGCAGGAGGAGAAATTCTCATGAATGACCCTACTGGAGGCGCTTGGTTTGTCACGAACGTTTACAACAATGGCATTGCAGGGGATGACCTCGAGGTGTTGTTGGGGCAGTTCACGACGGCAGGCGAATTGACGGGTGTTTTGAATTACCAGGTCTTCCTTGAGGGCAATGGCGCCAATGATGTGCGCGTAACGGCCAGCTTCTCTTCCGCTGATTTGGAAGGCGAGGAAGGGCCTGCCTGCGGGTGCTTGGACGAGACGGCCGACAATTATGATTCCACGGCAGTTTATGATGATGGATCATGTGAAACGGCCGGGTGTACCGATGCCGCAGCAGACAATTACGACAGTGCCTCCAATGTGGACGATGGTTCTTGCCTCTTCAGTGGATGTACAGATCCAGATGGATTCAATTACGATCCTACCGCCAACAGCGATGATGGCTCCTGTATTTTCTTCGGATGTACCCACCCTTTTGCGAGCAATTACAATCCAGCCGCCAACTTTGACGACGGGTCATGTGTGATCCTTGGCTGTACAATTTCCGGAGCGGAGAATTACAATCCCGAAGCAACCGACAACGATGGAAGCTGCATTTTTGCGGGCTGCACAAATGTTGATGCCAGCAACTATGATCCGCTGGCGTCCATTGACGATGGTTCTTGTGTGGTGCCCGGTTGTACAGATGCATCGGCGACCAACTACAACCCCGACGCTACGTTCAACAATGGATCGTGCGAGTTTCTTGGATGTACGGATGCGACAGCTTGTAACTACGATGCGTTGGCTTTGACCGACGATGGCAGTTGCACGTACCCCATTGACCTCTACGATTATGCCGATTACGATTGCAACGGCGACTGTATCAGTGACATCGATGAAGATGGCATTTGCGATGCCTTTGAGATTCCCGGCTGTACCGACTTTATGGCCTGTAATTACGCCGGTGCGACAGACGATGACGGTTCTTGTGATTACTTGAGCTGCGCGGGTTGTTCTGACCCTGAGGCGGACAACTACGACAGCAATGCGCTCATCGTCAACGATGACCTGTGCGAATACTTGGGATGTACGAACCCTGCGGCCGACAACTACGACGGGCAGGCCAACGTTGAAGATGACAGTTGTTTGTTTAGCGGTTGTACCGACCCCGAGGCCGACAACTACGATGCCCAGGCAAACGTGGACACCAACTGTATTTATCTCGGCTGTGTGAACCCTGCCGCGGACAACTACGACGCCAGTGCCAACACGAATGATGGGTCGTGTGTCTTCTCTGGCTGTACGGACCCAGCGGCTGACAACTTCGACCCTCAGGCCAACGCAGATTCAAACTGTATCTACTTGGGTTGTTTGGATGAATCCGCTTCGAATTACGATGCCGGGGCCAATACCGATGACGGCAGTTGTGCCTACCTCGGTTGCACGGATGAAGGCGCCTGTAACTTCACTGCGACTGCCAATACCGACGATGGATCCTGTGTCTACCCGGCTTCTTCCAGTGTAGACTGTAACGGCGATTGCCTCTTGGATACCGACGGTGACCAGGTGTGCAACCCCGACGAGATTGCAGGCTGCTTGGTGCCCGGTGCGTGTAACTACAATCCCGATGCTACCGACGGCGGTGTGGTGTGTGACTACACGGCTTGCGCAGGTTGTACTGACCCTACGGCCGACAACTATGATGCGACGGCCACGCTGCCCAGTGGAGATTGTGAGTACTTGGGATGTACGGATGCTGCGGCCGACAACTTCGCGCCAGGAGCGAACGTCGATGACGGAAGCTGTTCATATGGAGGCTGCACCGATCAGGAGGCTTACAATTACGACAGCAATGCTTCCTTGGATGATGGAAGCTGTTTGTATGCGGGTTGTGTGGACCCTGATGCCTGCAATTTTGACGCTGGAGCCGACACGGACGATGGAACCTGCACATACCCTGCCGCGGAATACAACTGCTTGGGGTACTGCATCTCCGACTACGATGGAGACGGGGTCTGCGATCCCTTCGAGGTGCCCGGTTGTACCGCTCCGTCGGCTTGTAATTATGACGTCAATGCCACGGAGAACAACGGCTCGTGTGAGTGGAGTTCTTGTGTAGGATGCACCGATGCTGCAGCCGACAATTTCTCGGCCACGGCCTTGACCGATGACGGCTCCTGTGAGTTCGGTGGATGTGCCGACCCGACGGCTGTCAATTATGAGGCCCAGGTGACCTTCAACGATGGCAGTTGCTTGTATGCTGGATGTACCGACAACGGTGCCTGCAACTTTACGGTGGGGGCCAACTTTGAGGATGGTTCGTGTGAGTACCTGTCTTGCGCAGGTTGTATGATTACGATCGCGTGTAACTATGACCCTACGGCTTCGATTCTAAGCGTAGATGTCTGTGAATTCACTTCTTGCTGTGGTGACCCCGCTGCGGACAATTATGACCCCAACATTTCCTCGTTCTTGGTGGAAGGCTGCCTCTATGGAGGCAACCCGCCATTGGTCAATGAGGCCGGCTGTGACTTGCCGTTCGCTTGCAACTTTGGTGACCCGGATAACGACTGTGAGTTCGCCTCTTGTGCGGGCTGTCTGGAAGAAGGCGCGTGCAACTACGATGCCGACGCGACATTGGCCATTACCTGTCTTTATCCAGAAGACTTGTACGGCGTAGGCTATGTGGATTGCGATGGAGGTTGTTTAAACGATGTCAATGGCAACGGGTTGTGCGACGAGATTGAGCCTGCGGGCTGCACCGATCCCGACGCCTGTAACCTGGACCAGCAAGCATCATTGGACGACGGGTCTTGCGAGTACTTGAGCTGTGGTGGCTGTACGATTGCTGCGGCTTGCAACTATGATGCAGATGCAACGTTCAACGACGGATCTTGTGACTTTGCCAGTTGCGCGGGTTGTTCCGATGTGACGGCGTGCAATTATTCTGCAGAGGTCACGATCGAAGACGGCACGTGCATCTATGCGCAGCCAGAATATGATTGCGCTGGTCAGTGTTTAGAAGATACCGATGGCGACAACATCTGCGATGCATTTGATGAGCCGGTCTTTGGATGTGACGATGCTTCGGCATGCAACTTCGATGCTTTGGCTACCGACAACGATGGGTCATGTGATTACTGTTCCTGTTTTGTCACGAGCTCTGATACCGAGGGCTATGGTGTCGATGTCGAGGTTTATGCTGTCGACGGCGTAGCCGGCTTTACCACTTACCGCATTTATGCAACCACGGTTTCTTCCGATGACTTTGTGAGCGCGGTGACCGGTTTCTCTGGTGTGCCCCTTGAAGTGCAAACGACGGGCACCTTCTTCCAGAGCAGCATTGGTGGTGTGACGCCATCTGGTATTTCAGACCTGTTGCTCGGATTCGTGCCAGACCTGGCCTATGACAGCTGGGTAACGGTGGGACTCGAGCGCAAAGCGGAATCCGCGTTGGGAGAAGAGGATGCCGCTACGGTATCGGGTGTTTCGCCCAGCTGGACGGTTGGATTTGAGGATGGCGGCGACATTGCCATCAACGATGGCACCGGTGGTGGCTGGTACGTGCTGAACTCGGCTTCAAATGGTATTGCGGGCGATGACCAACGGGTGTTGCTCGGTCAATTCACCACGGATGGTGACCTGAGTGGCAGCCTCCGTATCCAGGTTTTCCCGAATGGAAATTCAGACATGGACTTGCGCTATGTCGTCAGTTTCGGAGCGCCGAATTGTGGTTGCACCGATCCTGATGCTTTGAATCCCGATCTCGACGCCGCATACGATGACGGCAGTTGCGAATATCCGGGCTGCACCGATGCCAGCGCCGACAACTACGATGCCGGGGCCGATGTCAACGACGGAAGCTGTATCTACAGCGGTTGTACAGACCCAGCGGCCGACAACTACGACCCGCAGGCGACCGTGTTTGATGGCAGCTGCATCTTCTTTGGTTGTACCGATCCCCTTGCTGGCAACTACGATGCTTTGGCCAATACCAATGACGGCTCTTGTAGTTATGCAGGATGTACTTCTCCGTCGGCGGCGAACTATAACCCCATCGCCACTGAGGACGATGGCTCTTGTTTGTTCGAAGGCTGTACCGATGCGAACGCGTCCAACTACGAATCCGGTGCCAACAGCGACGATGGGTCGTGTTTGTATCCAGGTTGTACTGACCTCGCGGCCGACAACTATGACAGCCAGGCCAACTTGGACGACGGCAGCTGTGTCTTGTCTGGGTGTACCGATTCCGATGCTCAGAACTATAACGCGGAGGCCAACAACGAAGATGGAAGCTGTGAATACCCCGGATGTACGGATGAAGCAGCAGACAACTTTGATGTGGAGGCCAACTCCGAGGACGGCTCATGCCTGTACGGAGGCTGCACCCAAATGGGCGCCTGTAACTACGACCCTGCCGCCAACGATGACGACGGCAGCTGCACCTTCCCGGCGGACCTCTTTGGCTCCGATAACGTGGATTGCGCAGGCGTTTGTAACAACGATGTCGATGGCGATGGTGTGTGTGACGAGGACGAATTGCTCGGTTGTACGGACGAGGGGGCATGCAACTTCTCTGCGGATGCTACAGATGACGATGGCAACTGCGAAAGCCTGAGCTGTTCGGGTTGTACGGACCCTGCGGCCGACAACTACGACGAGACGGCGACCATTGGTGACGACTCCTGTGTCATCAGCGGATGTACTTACCCGACAGCGGCGAACTACAACCCTGAAGCGACTGTGGAGAACGGAACCTGCACGTTCGGAGGTTGTACCAACCCTGCAGCCATCAACTATAGTGTGCTGGCCGATGTGGACGATGGCAGCTGTATCCTCTTGGGATGCACAGATTCCGACGCGATCAACTACGATCCTGCGGCGACCTTGGACGACAACACCTGTCAAGTCTACGGTTGTACCAATCCGCTCGCTGTCAACTTCGCCGCCAACGCGGTGTTGGATGACGGATCCTGCATCATTGCGGGTTGTACCAACCCATTGGCCATCAACTACAGTGTTCTGGCTACGGTAGACAACGGTTCTTGTATTGTGCTGGGCTGCACCAGTCCCACGGCGGACAACTACGATCCCGGGGCCAACATTAACGATGGCTCTTGTGTGGTCGGCGGATGTACGTTGTCTTTTGCTACCAACTACGACCCAGCGGCGACCTACGACGATGGCAGTTGTATCATCTATGGCTGTACCAACCCGTTGGCGCTGAACTATAACTTCTTTGCCACCTTGGACAACGGCACCTGCTTGTTTGCCGGTTGCTTGGACCCCCAGGCGGACAACTACAACCCCGATGCCACTTTCGACAATGGCGACTGTGATTACTTGGGTTGCATCGATCCGGAGGCTTCCAACTTTGATGCTGGAGCCAATACCGATGATGGATCGTGCTTGTATCCCGGATGTACAGATGCAGAGGCCTCCAACTTTGATGCTGGAGCCAATACCGATGACGGCAGCTGTATTTTCTTGGGCTGCACGGATGCGGCCGCTTGCAACTATGACGCCGGGGCCAATGCCGACGATGGTTCATGTGACTTCACATCTTGCTTGGGCTGCATGGACCCAGAGGCTTGTGATTATGATGCGGAGGCGACACAGGATGACAGTTCTTGTACATACCCTGTTGACCTCTATGGCGTGACTTGGGTGGACTGTTCAGGCAGCTGTCTCAATGATACAGATGGCGATGAGGTCTGCGACGAGGACGAAGTGGCCGGTTGCACCAACGAGATTGCGGTCAACTATGACCCTGCTGCCACCGACGAAGACGGCAGCTGTTTGATCGAAGGTTGTGTCGATTCCACCGCGTCTAACTACGATGCGGGTGCCAACCTCGACGATGGATCCTGTATCTACCCAGGTTGTACGGATGCCGAAGCTGACAACTACGACGAAGGCGCCAACAGCGATGACGGTTCCTGTATCTACTATGGCTGTACCGATGTCGAAGCCGACAACTACGACGCCGGAGCCAACAGCGATGACGGCTCCTGTATCTACTATGGTTGTACCGATGCCGATGCCGACAACTACGACGGCGGAGCCAACAGCGACGACGGGTCTTGCATCTACTTGGGCTGTACCGATGCTGCTGCCGACAACTTCGACGCCGGTGCCAACAGTGACGATGGTTCTTGTCTCTACTATGGTTGTACCGATGCTGAGGCCGATAACTACGATGCTGGAGCCAACAGCGATGATGGTTCTTGCCTCTACTATGGCTGTACCGATGCTCTTGCCGACAACTACGACGAGGGTGCCAATAGTGACGATGGCTCTTGTGAGTACTTCGGCTGTACGGACCCCTTGGCCTCGAATTACGATGAGGGAGCCAATGTAGAAGACGGTACCTGCACCTATCCAGGCTGCACGGACAGCTTTGCGGACAACTACGACCCCGATGCCAACCTCGAGGATGGTACATGCGAATACCTTGGTTGTACTGACGCGGGCGCCATTAACTATGACGACTTTGCCAATGTGGACGACGGTTCTTGCCTCTTCTTGGGCTGTACTGACCCCGAGGCTGACAACTATGATCCGAACGCGAACTTCGAGAGTGGTACCTGTGAATACCTGGGTTGCACCGATCCAGAAGCGGACAACTATGACCCCGATGCCAACGTGAACAACGGCTTCTGTGTCTTTGTAGGCTGCACGGATGTGTCGGCAGCGAACTACGACCCTCAGGCAAACACCAACGATGGTTCTTGTCTGTATGGAGGTTGTATTGACCCTGCCTACCTCGAATACGATGCTACTGCAGATGTGGACGACGGTTCCTGTATCAACTTGATTGTGGAGGGATGTACCGACGAGAACTACACCGAATTTGACCCTGCGGCCAACATTGAGGACGGCTCTTGTACCACGCCTGTGGTGCTCGGTTGTACGGACCCGAACTTCTTGGAGTTTGATCCCGAGGCCAACACCTACGATGGCAGCTGTGCCATTCCTGTGGTGCTGGGTTGCACGGACTTTGGCTTTGTAGAATTCAACCCATTGGCCAATACCGACGACGGGTCATGTGTGACGCCCGTGGAGGTTGGATGTACGGATGCGGACTTCTTGGAGTACAACCCTTCGGCCAATACGGACGATGGTTCTTGCTTGACGCCAGTAGTGGTGGGTTGTTTGGATTCCGAAGCATGCAACTATAACTCCGACGCCAACACGGCCGGTGACTGTGAGTATCCATTGGATCTCTACGGGGTCACTTATGTGGATTGTGATGGAGCGTGCCTCAACGATGGAGACGGAGATGGGGTGTGTGACGAGGATGAGGTCGCTGGCTGTATGGATGAGCTGGCCGTCAACTTCGATGCTGCGGCCACCGATGAAGATGGCAGTTGTTTGTACCCAGGTTGTACGGACCCCTTGTACATCGAGTACGATGCGGACGCCGATGTAGACGATGGAACCTGCGCGACGTTGGTTCTCGAAGGCTGCACGGATTCGGCTTATCTCGAATATGATGCCGATGCCAACGTCGACGATGGCTCTTGTCAGGTTCTGGCTGTATTTGGATGCACCGATGCCCTCGCCTGCAACTACAGCGGAGGTTACAACACCGATGATGGCAGTTGCATCTACGCATCAGACATCTACGGAAGTGACCTGGTCGATTGCTTTGGCAATTGCTTGAACGATGCGGATGGTGACGGCGTATGCGACGCGGATGAAGTGGTCGGTTGTACAGACCAGGCCGCATGCAACTACAGCCCGACCATTACGGAGGACGACGGCAGCTGTGAATACTGCTCTTGCTACGAACCCGAAGTGATTCCTGGTCCGGACAGCCTCTATTTTGAGAGTGACAGTGCGGGTTATGGATTGGAACTCGTGCGTGTTGCACAGCATACCAGCGGAGACCTTGCTGGTCAGACGACGTATCGTCTCTTCATCAAGGGGCAAAGTCCCGCGGACAAACTCTCAAGTGTCTTTGGAAATGGAGACTTGCCTCTGAACATCAATACTTCAACGTCATGGTATCAGGATCCTGTAGGATCGAACTATGGATCGTCGATCAACCCGTTGTTGTTTGGCATTATTCCATCGCTCCCCTATGACAGTTGGGTGACCATTGGAATTGAGCAGGTTCCCAACACAGCTTTGGGTGAAGCCGAGGTTCAAGGGGTGAGCAGCCCCGGTCAGAACTGGCTGGCTGCATTCTCAGCAGGAGGGGGGATTGACATTGACGATGTCACAGGTGGCGCTTGGTTTGTGACCAACGATGCTACCAATGGTATTGCGGGAGACGGCCTGTCGATGTTGGTGGCTCAATTCACCACAGATGGTGTGATTTCTGGAACGTTGAACTTCCAATTGTTCTTGAATGGAGATGTCGATACCGACATCCGACCCACGGTGTCTTTCTCTTCGGAGGGCATGGAGTCCAGTCTGTTCTCCTATTGCGGTTGCACGCAGGAAGGTGCAGAGAACTATGACCCCAATGCTGTGCACGACGACGGCAGTTGTTTGAGTGGTCCAGGCTGTACTTATGCCAACGCGGCCAACTACGATGTCAATGCAGGATATGACGATGGTTCATGCCAGTTTTCTGGATGTACGGTGGACTATTACCGCAACTACACCACCTATGCAACGGTAGACGATGGCAGCTGTTCAGATGCGCCACCTTGCCCTGACTCCAATGGAGACGGCATGATTGGTGCGCTGGAGATCACGGACTTGCTGGTGTTCTACAACACCGATGGCGGTGGTTGTGGTGTCTTCTCACCATTGACACCCATTGAGTTGGGTGTGGAGCCTTGTGCCGTTCCCGGAGCCGATTGTGGCGATGAGGGCTGTACATATCCCAATGCGGTGAACTTTGACCCAGGAGCGCTGAATGATGATGGCTCTTGTTTCTGGACCGGTTGTACCGATCCTGAAATGCAGAACTACCAGCCTCTGGCCAACCTGGATGATGGCACTTGCGTGATGCCGATTTGCTGGGACTTTGACTTCAACGGTTCTGTTGGTATTCAAGACCTCCTGGACCTCTTGCTGCTGTTCAATTTGAGCTGCGAAGGAGAATGATCTTAACCGCTAACCATGCTTAGCCCAAGGGGGGTGTCTCTTTTCAGTGGCACCCCTTTTTGGTGGGGGCTTCTTAGCGTTGCAGGGCCACGGTCCCTTGCATGTCGGGTGACCAAGACAGGCCTACGCTCCAACCGGCTGCCGGCCGCCACATGGATCCCACGGACCAAGCGGGCCCTGTAGACAGGCTGAGACCGTTTCGTTCCCATCCCAAGATCAGCCGCAAGACGCCGTCGCTGCGCCACAGTGCACCTGTTTCGATGTGGTGGCTGATTCGGGTCTTGGTGAACCGGGCAGTGGTTCCAAAGGGCCGGCCAATGGCCATGCCCAACTCCAAGAGGTGGCTGTGGGCCTGCAGCGTGCCCCTGTTCCAAACCCGCCATTCCAGTTTCTCCCAGCCCATGTTGCCTTGGCCTTCCAGCCACCATGAAGGCCGCCACCGCACGGTGTCTTGAGGGACGGGCGAGAGGTGGGGCGCCTTTCCGTGAGACAGGTGGTGCAATGTGAGGGCCCCTTTAAGTCCCAGGCCACCGTTTCGTTGTGGAATTCGGGCTGGAGAGATGCCTACGCTGATGGCCATGTCAATTCGGGCGCCGCCGTTGGCTTCATTGACTATGGCTTCTCCGTTTGAAGCGAGCGGGTCATAGCCGCCGGGCCCGTATTGTGCATCCCAACTCCAAGAGGAGGGGTCGAGCCGCCACGTCGAAGCGCCAATCGACAGCCCCGCGTGTGCTTTCCAATCTTGGGAGATGGGGGTCGAAGCTGACGCCGAAACCGATAAGGAACGTTCCCGCCATCCTGTCGAGAGGGGGTCTTCCTTTAGACTGACTCCAAAGGAAATGGGGTCGGAGCTTTTGCGATTGTACCCTCCTTTGGCTTGGGGTTGCCATCCGGCGCCGAACCAGAGTCCGGTGAGTGGATCCCCACTGCCATTCCACCGGGTGTCTTGTTGAATGCCGATGTGGATGGGGCGTTCGCCCATGGACCATGCCGCAGGGTGTTCCATCCCGGGTGTCGGCGAAATCCAAGGGGGTAAAGACGATTGGCCCCACACCGAACAAGGCAAGGAAACCAAGGCACACAGCGCCATTTTGAGCCGCGGCGACCTGGCGTAGTCGCGGCCGGAAGGCGTGTGTTGTAAAGGGAGTGGTGTCGCCATCACCGGATCATCTTGAGGTGTTGCTGCCAACTTACAGGAAGCCCGCCGTCCGAGTATGCTTCGAACACCACGGTGTAGACACCTGGTGGGGCTGGGTTCCCGTTATGGATGGTGATGCCGGTCCATCCGACCGGTAGCCCTTGCTCATCGGAGGTGCCCAATGTGGCGCCCGGTGCGTATGGGCCGTGGGCTTCTTGCCAGACGACTTGACCCCAGCGGTCCTGAATGGTCATCTGCCACTCTTTGATGCCGCTCCCTCTGGGGTAAAACAGATCGTTTACACCATCGCTGTTTGGAGAGAAGGCTTCGGGCAACCACACGTCTGCAGGTGGCAGTATACAGATGGTGTGTACCGTGGTGTCTGTGCACCCCGGCGTTTGGGAAAGTGCCAGTGTGATCTGCCAGGTTCCCGGTGATGGAAGCGTCAACGTGGGGTTTATGGCCAATGCCCATTCAAAATCACCTGATGTGCTGCTTCCTTCGGGAGGAGGAGCAATGTCGAACGGGGTCCATTGCCATGTCCCAAAGTCTGCGCCATTGGACAGGTCAATGCAGCGAATGGGTTGGCTGTCCCAAGGGATACAATCTGCGGCAGGGGAAACGCTAAAAGCAGCGTTCAATGGGGGGTGACTGGGGATCAAGATGAGGGTGTCTTGGGCGCATCCTTCGATGGGGTCAAAGAGCTGCCATTCGAGGGCGCTGCCTGCACTTAAAGTCAGTGCAAGCGGCCCATTTCCGAGGGTGTCTCCTTCTACAATGTGCATGAGCCCCGCGGGGGCAGGGGCATCGAGTAAGACGTCGGTAGGTTCTCCAAAGCAGGCGATGGGTCCAAAGTCTACGCTGCGGTCAAAAGGGGGGAGGACGGCAATGAACACGCTGTCGATGGCAGGGTCTGAGCACCCGTCATCGGCCATCACCCACCACCATCCAGAGGATTCTGGGGCAATGCTGCGCTCCACAGCGGGGAACGCGCCATCTGACCATTCAATGGACAAGTCTGTGGCAGGTTCTAATCCGCCTGAGACCTCCACTTCTAATGTGGTGCCTGCTCCAGGGCAAAGAGCAGAATCTCCGGCCAGCAAGGCGACATCGAACGCTGGCAGCACGACCACAGGCCATGTCGCTTGCACTTCGCATTCATCCCCGCTCCAGTGGAGCCCGATCACGTGTGGTCCAGCACCTAAAGCCTGCGTGGAATAACCGGTGGTCCATGGACTTCCATCCAATGTCCAGTTCGCATCTGATGGTGCAGGGCCGTTGCCCGTGCTGCTGGGCACAGGAGGTGACCAAAGGGCACTGTTGTTGCACACAGTGTCGGCACCTGTAGGCAGGGGTGGGGGCCATGTCGGAGCAACCTCTACCGCGGCCCACAAGGTGTCCGTGCATCCTGGAGGGGTGTTCCACACCAACCCATGTTCTCCTGCTCCAGCCACGGCAGGAGACCAGTTCCAGTCTCCACTGTTACCCGAACCTGTTATTCCTGGTCCAGTCCACTGTGCTCCGGGGGGGAGTTCTGGCAGGGCGACTGCACTGTCTGTGGAGCACGAGGACCAGTCGGCCAGATCCAGAGACTCCGGGTGGATGGCGACCTGGATCGTGTCGCTGCACCCGTTTACAGAATACACCGCTTGGTGCAGTCCTACATCAAATCCATTGGCCAAAATCTCCCATTCACAGTCACCGATGTACGTGGCTTCTCCACTGGCTAGAGTGGTCCAAGTTCCGCACCAGGGACTGGATTGGACGTTTTCAGAGACCAAGAGGTTGTCCTCATTTCCAAGGCAAGCATGAATCAATGAAGGGGTGATTTCAGTTTGACGATTGAACATCCACAAGGTGTCCGAACACCCATTAGGCGCTGCATAAATGAGAGGGGCCCACTGGCCGTTCATGACCTCTCCCGGGTCGTATTCACCTGTGACGAAGCCAATGGTATCGATGCCCGGTCCAGACCATGAACCTCCTGGCGGATAAAAGCCGGGAAATGGAACAAAAGGCAACTGCTCCGGACAGCTGGTGCTTGTGGGACCTGCTTCGATGGGCAGTACGACCCCAAAAGCTGTTCGGTTGCAGCCTTCCATGGTGTAGGTCAACGTAAAAGCCCCGAACGGGGTATCTGCTGGAGACCATACGCCGTCATCGGCATTCCATCCCGGTCCTGACCATTGGCCACCGGGGGGCGTATTGGGGAGTGACATGTCCGGTTCTGAAGCGCAAACGTTGTTCAGTTCAATGGTGTCAGCAACAGGCTCCACGTGCACCTGAGTGATTCCCACGCAGCCTTGCGCTGTGTAGGTGAGCGTGTAAGGGCTGCTGCCTATGG
>Ga0115565_10001426_pt1 | contig 19721 bp, 10 predicted proteins | sample COGITO_mtgs_1105_FD_87199 | JGI IMG/M metagenome (GOLD analysis project Ga0115565, IMG submission 87199) | Pelagic marine microbial communities from North Sea - COGITO_mtgs_110530 | ecosystem: Environmental > Aquatic > Marine > Epipelagic | place: Germany:Helgoland, sampling site Kabeltonne... | reverse complement strand
AACTCCAAAAATTGCAGACGATAAACAAATAAAAATGACCGAAAAATTATAATAATGAAAAAAAGATACATTTTACTGATTGCTGGTATTTTAATTTCTTTAGGATTTATGAGATATTATCCTATTGATGGTTATGAATACACAGGTATTAAACGTTTATACCAAATAAGACAGTTTCAAAAAGACAGTGTTAAGTATAACCGAATTCCAAAAGGTGCTTATAAAAAATGGGCTGATATTCAATTACATCTTACTAATAAAACTACAGATAGTGTAGAAGATTTATTTGTTGTAGATAGCGATTTTGATCGTAAAATAAAGAGAATTACTCCAAGTGGAAATTATTCTTTAGCGATTATGGATATGAGTGATCCTGAAAATTTAAGCTACGCAGAACATAGAGAAACTGTAGGTTATCAGCCAGGTAGTGTTGGTAAATTGGCTGTTTTATTAGCTGTTTTTGATCAACTTCAAAAAATATGTCCAGATTCTTATGAAGAAAGAGTAGGTTACTTAAAAAGTATAAAAGTTACGAGTAGATATTGGGGTTTAGGAGATCATCATACCATACCAATTTATGATATTGAAAAAGATAGATTAACTAAAAGACAAGTAATTGCCAGTGATGAATTTTCATTATTTGAATGGCTAGATCACATGGTTTCTGTAAGTAACAATGGTGCTGCAAGTATTATGTACAGAGAAGCGATGTTAATGGCTGCTTTTGGACAAGAATACCCAAATTTAGATGCTGAAAAAGCTGAAAAATATTTTAAAGAAACACCAAGAGATTCGTTAACTAATTTAGCACATACAGTTGTTAATCAACCTTTAAGAGATTTAGGTATTAAAGAAATGGAATGGAAATTGGGTGGCATGTTTACAAGACCTCCAGAAAAATATGTTGGAAGAAAAGGTGGTAGTATTGGTTCTCCTAAAGGATTAATGAAATTTTTAGTAAAATTAGAGCAAGGAAAAGTAATTGATAAGGAATCTAGTTTAGAGATGAAACGTTTGATGTATATGACTGATAGACGAATTCGTTATGCAAGATCGCCAAGATTAGATGATGCTGCTGTGTATTTTAAATCTGGAAGTTACTATAAATGTGATAGAACTAAAGACCCAAATTGCGCAAGTTATGCAGGGAATGTTTACAATTATATGAACTCCGTAATTATTGTGGAACAAGATAATGGCGTAAAATACATTACTTGTTTAATGACGAATGTGTTGAATAAAAATTCAGCTGGTGCTCACATGTATTTAGCAAGTAAAATTGACGATGTTGTGAATGAAACAGCAAACCTAAATAAGCCAGAAGTGAAGGAAGAAAAATATGTAGAAGATAAAGACGAAACAACTAATTAAAGTACTTTAATCTTTCTTTAAAAGTTGAATATAGGTATCGTAAGCAAGCTGACCAACAGCTTTATTACGATACTTTTTTAATGGTAATAAAGCTGGTAAAAAGGCTCTATTATCAGCAACCTTAATATAAGTAACTGCTAAAAACCTAATGTTACTGCCACTTATGGTCATTATTTTGTTTAGATATTCAGATTCAGAAATTAAAGGGATTTCAATAACGTTAGAATCAACATTATCTTCTTCTACAGCAATATGCTCTAAAACTGGTAAAACAGCATTTTTAACGGCACTATCTAATAAATTTTCTAGAAGTTCGATGGCATTTATTTTAGCTTCTTTAATTTCGCTCTTCATCGCTCTAAAAATTATTTGAATATCTTCTTCATTATAAAGTAAACTCAATAAATTAAATAAGGTTAAAAAAGATTTATTTAACTCTAATTCTAAAGCATTGCTTAAATTTATTCTAGCCTCATAAATTGCTTTGTTATTTGCATTTACTTCATCAACCAAATCTTTATTAATGGTATGTTGAATAGCCGTTGAAACTTCTAAAATATCTTGATAAAAACCACATTCTTTATAAATTTGATTTTTTACGACTCTTGTAGAAACCGTTAAATTTAAATTTTTCCTTTTTATTTTGCGCAATGCTTTTGTAGCCTCTAACCTACTCGTAGAATCTTTACTTTTTAATATTTTCAATAGCATTTTTACAGCATTTTCGTTCTGAAAAGCTCCAACTATTTTTGGAATATTCTTTTTAATTTTCGATTTTAATTCGCCTTTAGATTCTAAATCTAACAAAACATTTATAATTCTTGGTCCATAATTTTTTAGCGATTTTATGGCTCTTTTTCTATGTCTTTTAACCGCCAATAAATCTAACAAATCGCTTATAAACAACTCATTAGCAGTGATACCTGCTGCAATTGTTGCAAACTTTATAACATACGATTGTTGGTTTTTTAAATGAGTTTTGATAAAATCGTAATGATTCGTCATCCTAGAATAGGCAATACTTAAGAGCAAACCTGCAATAATTTCTTTTTTAACTGAATTATTGTTGGCTGTATAAAGTGTAATTTTATCTTCTAAACGTTTTCTTAATCCGTATAAAACACCAAGAGAAAAATTATTCTGACTTTGTTTTGCCAACGCTAAAAGTGCTCCATTGGCAATGTATTCATCTTTATGATCTAAATAGGTAGTAAAGAAATTTTCCTCTGTTTTATTAGAATGAGCCAAAATGTAATCCAAAGCAATATAAACAAGTGTATCATCTTTTTCATTTACTAAAGCCTCTACTTTTGTTAAAATATTGTTATCATCAAAAAAATCTAAATACTCGATTGCTTCTACTTTTACTTTGTTTGATGGATGCTGTAAAAGCTGAATAACAGGTTTTTGTAGTGCTTTTAATTTGTAATCTTTTAAGCGATCAAACATATTTAAGATGGCTTCTTCTGTTCCGTTTTCTAGTACATTTTTTACATCAAATAAATTAGTGTCTTTTTGTGGTTTTACTTTAGTATTTGAAGCAAATGTGAGCGTTTTCTGAATATTTTTCTTAAAAGATTCAAAGTAAGCTTCTCTTAATTTGTAGATTAAAACAATCCAAATAAAAACAAAAAGAATGATAATTACAGTAATATAAGAAGTACTTAAATTAAGATTTTTGATGAAAAATATCAACAAAAAACCTGCAAAACCAGTAGCAATGCTATCTACAGCAACATCTATAAACGACTTTGCTTGATTTTTTATAAGCAAAGGAATTGGCATAATAGACAGCTCAACAGCTGCTTTGTTTAAACTCTGTTTAAAACTACCATCAATACCTTTTATAATGATTAAAACCCATAATTCTGGGAATGTTAAAAACAACAAACTTCCTAAGCCAATGGTTAAAGGCAGCACTAATAAAGAAGAAGAAACCCCTAATTTATTTAAAATTTTATTGGTAAAAAACAATTGAAGTACCAGTGCAACTGCATTAAAGGTAGAAAACCAAAAACCAAAAAAAGCAGCTAAATCATCTGAATTCGGAATGGCTTTATCAGCAAAATCGCTAAATTGAAAATCGACCAACTTGGCAACAATTACGCTTATTCCAGTTATAAAAGCTAAGTAACTTAAATGTTTAGATTTTGATATTAGTTTTAAAGAAGACTTTTCTAATTGATCTTGGTTCGCAATTACTTGTTTTCTTTTAAAGGTATTTAAATATTGTATTCTTAAGGTATATACTTTTCTTAAAATAGGTATACACGCTAACAATAAAAGTGCAGCCAAAAAAATGGTGTATTCTTTTCCGAAATTACTGGCAATAATACTTGTTAAATAGCCTCCAAAAATACCACCTGCAATGGCTCCTGCTCCAATAAAGCCAAAGATTCTTTTGGCTTCTCTTGCGTTAAAAACCATGTTAGCGAAAATCCAAAATTGTGATGTAGCAACCACTGCAAACAAAGAAACAAATACATAATAAAAATATAAAATGAATTTATTTATGAAATTAAAATTCAATAAAACAGCTAAAATGGTAAAGACTAAACTAAAAATTACAAGCGATAAAACTGTAATTTTAACTAATGAAAAGTTACGAATTGCTTTGCTATAAAAATACGTGGTAGCTACAGCAATAAAAGCGACTAATAAATAGCCATAAGGTAAATTATCTGCACCTAATTGTGATACGAATAAGGCATTAACAGTTGGTTTTACAATTAGTAAAACAGTTATAATTATAAAAATATATAACTGCATTAAAAAAGAGATGAAGATTTCTCCATCTCTTAATCCAAATGTTTTATATATTAATTTTCTCACTTTTAGGTTAATTCTATCTCATTACAAAGTACGTCTTTTTTTCAATACCTTTTCTAAAGGTCTTACTAAATCTCTAATAGTTTGCTCTCCATAATCATAATCTACCAAAGCTACAATAATATATTTTCTTTTTGGTCCCCAAACCAAGGCAGAATCCGAATGATAATTTCTCCAAGAGCCAGATTTTCGGTACACATCTGCTTTTGGTGCAATTTTATCTAAAGTGTTTACAAATTTATGATGCAAAGCAGGTTTTTTCATTATTTGCAACATTTCTTTAGAACGTTGTGTGCTAATTAAATTCCCTAATGCCAATTGATAATAAAAACTACAAACTTGTCTTGTAGTTGCTGCATGGCTTAAACCTTTTATTGGATCTGGATAACGTCTGCCAGCTGCTGCATATCTTTTGCCAACCCATAAACCTCCACCAACTTCTTCATCATACAATTTATGTTTTGGTGCTCTTAAAACGGCTTCTATTTTTTCATAACCAACTCTATCAATGTTTCTTGTAGAAGCTTGGTTGTTAGATTTACTAATCATTAAACGTAAATCTTGTTTTACTTCTTTGGTATATTCTAATTCTCCTTTCTCAACAGCATCCATAACTGCTAATAAAATTGCAATTTTAGGCAAACTAGCAGCATACATCATAAAATTATCATTCATGCCTGCATATCTAAAATTTGTACTATCACTTAAATCTACAATAGCAACAGACATTTGTTTTCCTTTTATTAAACGCTTCCATGTTTTATTTGAGTTAATTTCTTTCTCCAAAACACTTTGCAAATAAGGGTCTTCAATTTCTTTAATTGGTTTTATGTCTTTATGTAAAGTAACAGGCAAAGCAATTTTGCTGTTTTTATAAGTTTTAGAGGAATATATTAATGGACCGTTAGAATTTTCGTTTGGCTTTTGCGAAAATGTATACAAAGACCATAAAGAAAATAAAGCTACTAATGTATATTTCATATTTTTAAATTGAATCATATTAATTTTAATAATTTACTAAATATATAATATACAAAATTAATACCAAGAGCCACAAATTAGATGTTAAGGTTTTCCAAAAAAAAGATAATGCTATATTTTCTTTTTAGTGGATGGATTGAAACCAAAATCTTTAGTTGGTAATGCTATTTTTAATTGATAAATTAAATAACCAATACTTGCATAATGATGGGTTGTGTGGCTTTGTGCTTGCATTAAAACACTTCCTAACGTATATGTTGCAGTGTGTTTACCAAAACCTAAATCGTCTGTAACTTCTAATAATTCTGATAAATCATTATGTTGATGCAGGTTTTTAAGTTGATCAATTACTGAATTAAAATAGTTGATCCCTAAACTTGTTTGTTGCTCTACCTCTATATTTCGTTCTCTTGTTGTTAAATCTATTTTTTTTGATAAAACACCTTTTAAAATACAAGAATACATATCTAAAATATGACGAATATGGCAACCTATGCTTGCATAATAAGGCCCTAAAGAAGCATTTGCATAAGCTTCATCAGAAATGGAATTTAAAAGTTGTATGCCTTTTTGCAAGTTTTTTTCGATGGCAATAATCATCTAACAATTTTTATAATTAACGATGCTAAATATAAATTATTATTTCCCTAAAATATAGCATTTTACTACTTTTTAAAAAACGAATTATCAATCATCAATCCAAAAAAATAAATCAACATAAAAAAACGGTATTACTTAAAAATAATTATTTGGCACGCTCTTTGAAAATATAATAACAAATGCGGAAGTCGAAAAGCAATTAGAGTAGGCAAAAATTTTAAAACCATATATTATGAAAAAAGGTATACTTATTTTACTAGGAATGTTCTTGATGGTTTCAACGATTGAAGCTAAAAATAACGAAGTTGTATCTCATAAATTAACTAATAATAATTCTTACAATATTTATAATAATGCTGTCAACTTTTTTGAGAGAGATATCGAATTTTTTGTTTATACCAATGGCGAATTTGATTTTGATACGCGTTTTAACAACAGAGCACTAAGAATAAACAGAGATTTTAGAGGAAGAATAACAAACGTTGGCAACGTATTTATTCGATATGATTTTAGAGGAAATGTAACTAGAATTGGTACTGTTGTAATAAGATATAGCAGAGGATTGCTAACTAACGTAGGCGATTTAAGAGTTCGATACGACCATTGGAATACGCCAGTTTTTTATGGAAATGTTAGAAATTTCTACTATGATAATGGTATTCGATTTAATGTAAGTTTTGGTGATGTTTGTGATTATAATGATGCTTATTTTTCTAGAAACGATTTTGGTAGAAACTATACTCAGTTTAGAGAAGATCATAATTTTTATTACTACAGAGCAAGACCAAATGCACAGATTGGCAAACGAAGTACTATTTTAAAAAGAAGAAAACCTGTTGCTACAAACAGACAAAGTTTTGTAAGAAACAATCATAATTCTTACAGAAAAACAGCTCCAAACAGCAGAGAAACTGTTAGTAGAAATTCTTCTAGTACTCCTAGAAATTCAAATCAAAATAGTTCGATTAGAAGAAGTGCATCTGAAAACACTAGAAACGCAAATACTTCTAGAAATTCTGATACTAGAAGAAAAGTAACTGCAAATACAGATAGAAAAGTTACTACTAAAAGAGAACTGAATACAAGAAATAAAAGTGCTGAGGAAACAAAAAGGAGAAGAGGAAATGAATAATGATAGGTCTTTCTTTTACATTGTTAAAAAAGGTGGTATTTTAAATACCATCTTTTTTTTTACATCATAAACATGCATTTTATAATGATGAACCTATTGTGTATTAGCATAAAATAATTAAAACTAAAAAAGCTTCACATTTCTGCGAAGCTTTTTTTTAAATATTATAATCTATTTTATTAAACCACTACATGTTTAATAACCTGTTTGTTGATAATATATAACTAGTAGCAATTAACTCATAACTTAAAAGGTCTTCTAACTTAAAAAAACCATTGTTATTTTTATAGACAATTATATGTCCGTTTTCTAATGCAGCAGTTTCTGAATTATTTGTGATCGTATCAAAATTTAAAAGTGACTCTTTATGATTTGCAACAATAATTTCTTCGCTTGCTAGCATACTTTTTTGATTAGAAAGTTTATTTAAAACAAAAATTTTCGCTTCAATTTTGGCATAACCTCTATATTTTTTAAGGATTGCAGTTTCAACATAAAAATTTAATTCTGAAGAGGGTCTGCATCCAAATTCCTGTTTGGTAAGCGTTTCAATTATTTTTTGTTTATCTAAGTTTGATAAAATCGATTTGTTGTTATTTTCAGGTTTTTTGAAAGCAAAAAGACCGATTAATAATAATGCGAATGCTAATAAATTTTTTATTTTTTTCATGAGTAAGGGTATTAATTTTTATAATGTGCTTTAAACACACATCAAAAATAAAGATTATAAAAGCAACTAAATTTAATCTTCGACAATTGATACAAATGTTTAGACGAATAAATATTTTGTTTCGGTGAAGATTTATTGGAAATATCTTTTAAAAGATTGAAAAACAATATCTAAAGCATAAAAAACAGCATCGTATTCTTTTCTATCTTGGGCAGTTGTTGAGTTATTCCTAATAACTGAATATTGATTTAAATCCCTATCATTCAGTATCTTTATAATAGGTAAACTAATATAATATCATATTAATTATTTCACACAAAATTTGTGCTAACAATCCAAGCCACGAATTCACAAATTTCCATTATTGTGAAATATTATATTTCAATAGCATAAACATCCGAATGATTTTAATAACTAGTGAAAATTTATTGTTAGACAAGATTTATATTTTAAAAATTAGTGAATTCATAGCAAGAAATTGATGTGTTTGCAACTGCTGAAGGATGAAATTTTAAATTCACTTTACATAAGATAGTTTTAAAATATGCGAATTATTTGTATCAAAATCGTATCATATTTTTGCTTAGAGGTTTTGAAAAGTTTTGCTAGCTGACTTTGATTCATCTAAATAACACTTTTTTGGGTATATAAACTACAGATGCTGCCATCTGCAGTTTTATAAATAATGATATTCTATTTGTTGTTTTGCTTTTTAATTCTTTTTAACTTTCTTTTTCAATTTTAAGAGATTGCTTTGTACTTCGAAAAGACATTCTTTAAGACAATAACTAACTATTCTCGACGATTGCAATTTCCTCTTCAGTTAAACCATACAATTCATACACCATTTTGTCTATTTGGTTGTCTGTTTGGGTTATTTGGGTTTGTAAGGCTTGTGCTTTTTGTTTGTTTTCTTCAAAGAGATCTAACCACTCAAACTCGTCTTTTTTTGTGAGTGTTGGTACTTCTTGTAAACCGTCTTTTACACGTTGTTTATTGTTGGTTTTAATGGCTTTGTTAAGTTCTTTTATAAAATCGCCAAATGCTAATTCGTGCCAATTTTGTAGTTTTCTTGTAAGTTTTTCTAATTGGAATTTTTGTTGAAGGTAGGTTTGGAATTTGTTATCAATGAGCTGAAAATTTTTAGTTTCAGATAACATTAAATTTACTTTTTCTATAAAAGGAATTTGACCTTCTATATTTTTAAGTTTTGGTAAAGGAAATGGTTCTAAATATTTAGTTTTAAATCTAAAATATCCACCTCTTAAAACTGCTCCTGTTTGTTGTAAATAATACCAAAAAACGGAAGAGTTTAAAATTGCTAACCAAAATTTATTATTGAATTCTACATTTTTATTCTTTTCAAGAGTATAAACTTGTGTATTGTGATAATATCCAAAAGTATCAATAGTTAAATTACCACCTAAAGATGTCTCTGGAGTTACAATTTTTTCTTGTTCAAAAAGATCCATTTCTCTTGACCTGTGTAAACTATACCAAGCTTTAGGATTTGTTTTATATCTTATCTTCTTTTCTATTAATTCATTTTTAAATGGTAACATATAATCATAAGCTAATGGGTAGTTTTCCATAAAGTAGTCTTCTTCAAAAGGTATAGTCTTACCCTTTTTAGTATAATGTGGATACAAACAAAAATAACTATTACTTAAAGAAGCATATTTTTTTACATTTTCACCTTTTAATAATGGTTTTACAATATCAGCTTCAAGTATTATTTCCTTTTTTATTTTCTCTGAAATACCTATAAATTTATCGCCTTTAATAAATCCTTTCATTAAAAAAATATCATCTCCTACAGAAACAACACCTTGACTTATATTTTCGAAAACATCTTTAACAGTCCAAGGGTTAGATTGTAGTTTTTTGAATAGTTTTTGTATAGTTTTACTTTGTAAATTCCATTTATCTTTAGTTAAAGAGTCATAATTAGATATTTCAAAATCAAAAGGATTTAAAATATCAATAGGCTTCACGTCTTTAAATTTAATTTCAGAATTGTTATGTTTTAAATTAATAATACAAGTATATGTTGATGCATCAGCAAAAACCATCTCTGAACCAAATGTTAGAATTGATTCTACTGACTTGTTATCAACAAAAAAACCTCTTATTCCTTCTCCAAAATCACTTATTAAAAATTTATGAGGCAAAATGAATGAAACAATGCCATCTTTTTTAATTAGTTGAAAAGATTTTTCCATAAAAAGAACGTAAACATCAAACCTTCCAGTTGCAGACTTAAATGTTTTTTCATAAAAAATAGATTCTTTCTCGAAGTTCTCTCTTAATCCTTGAACTCGTAAATAAGGAGGATTCCCAATAATCACATCAAAACCACCATTCTTAAAAACTTGTGGAAACTCTGTTTCCCAAGTAAATGCTTTATTACCAGCAACTGCTTTGCTATCAATTAAAGAATTGCCACATTTAATATTGCTGCTTAAATCGTTTAATTTACGCCTTGGTTGTGCAGTTCTTAACCATAAAGAAAGTTTGGCAATTTCTACAGATTCTTCATTTAAATCTACTCCAAAAATATTGTTTTCTAAAATGGTGTTTTCAATATCAGAAAACTGTAAACCACCTCCTAATACTTTGGTTTTTAGTTCATCAATATACGTGTGTTCTGCAATTAAAAAATTTAAGGCTTGGTTTAAAAATGCGCCAGAACCACAAGCTGGGTCGCAAATGGTGAGTTGTAAAAGCCAATTTCTATAGGTATCTAATAAACCAACTAAATTAACAATGGTTGCTTTGTTTCGGTTTTTACGTCCTTTAAAATATTCTTCTTCTTTGATGCCAAGCTCGGCTTTCTTTTCTGTACATAATTTACCAACCGTATTTTCTACAATGTATTTGGTAATATATTTTGGCGTGTAAAAAACACCGTCTTTTTTACGCTTGCTGGTTTGTTTGTCAAAATCTGCGCCTTCAATTTCTGCATTTACACTTTCAATTTCGTTTAAAGAGTTTTCGAAAATATGTCCTAAAATATTTACATCTACTTGGCTTTCAAAATCGTATCCTGCTAATTTGTGGGTGTGTTTGTAGAGTAAATCGTTGTTGATCTCTAAACTATCTAATAAACTATCTTCTTTAAATAAACCTCCATTATACGCATATATTTCTCCCCTACTTTTTGTGCCTTGTCTACCTTGATCTAAAAATTTAAAGTATTGTTTAAAAAGGTTGTAGAGTGGTCTTTCATCACCAAAATCATTATCTGCTTTCCATTTTTGTAAAATGAGTTCTGTGCTATTTGCAGGTAATAAACTACGGTCTTCTGCAAAAAAGATAAATAGAAAACGATCTATTAATTTTTGAGATTTTTTAAAGAGGGTAAGTTTTGTTGTTTTTTCTTGTTCTTTTTGCAAGGGGTTTAAACCCCTTGTCATGTTTTGTTTTACTAAATCTCTATATAATTCTCTTTTAAATAGTGAATAGTCTTTGTAAAACTCTTTGGTTATTTGTTCTTCTTTTACAATGGATGCTTCTTTAATTTTTAAAGGAACATTGTTTAATATGTTGTCTTTTTGTAGACATAAATAAAAGAGTTGAAAACGTTCTTCTGTAAGTTCGAATAAATTAAATTCCTCAAACTCTGTTGCATCATTTATATAGAAACGTAACTTCTCGAAATTAGAGGTTATTACATACACGCATCCTTTTTGATTGGCTTTATAATCAAAAGCTTGTTTGCGTATACTTTCTAAATCTTTGGTATTGGTGCCTTTTAATTCTATAACGCCAATAGCAACATCATTTTGCAAAATTGCACCATCTGCTTTACGTGCATTGGTTTGATTTTTATATTCGGCTACTAAATTAAAAGCTGCGTTTGGTTTGAGTGTATAGTCTAAAATAGTTACGAATAACTCTGTTAAAAAAATACCTTGATATTCTTCTTCTTTAGAACTTCTGATATTTTCTTGTATGGTAGGATTTAAAAAATACTTGACATACTTTTTATACGCTTTTTCTACAATGGTTTTTTCTTGTAGGTTGATATAATTCTTTAATACAGACCTTTGGTATAATGACATGGTATAAGTAGCAATTTTTTAGAAAGATAAAAGTATAAATATTTTAAGTGTTATAACAACTTTAGTAAGAATAAAAAATACTTTTAAATACAATTTAACGAAATTAAATTGTTGTTTTTTTAAAAAAACAAATCTTGCCTTACCAGATATTTCCACTAATTTTTAAAATACTTCGGATTTTTGTCACTAATGAAATAAAATGTTTAGCATACATTAAAATTCGTGAATTGGTAGCTTAGATTTTTATCATAAATTTATTGCGAAATAATTAATGATACATTGTATTCCATTGTGCTGAAATTATAATTTGCTAAAGATTTAAAGTTTACGCTTTTATTTGCATATACTGCTGTAGGATATTTTGCAGGTGTTACTAAATTTCTCTTATTTTTCTGAAAAGGATTTTGCAAGTTGTACACATCAAAAAAAAGCTTCACATTACTGTGAAACTTTTATAATTTTAGGGGGGATTAAAAAAATTAATGACTAATTACAAAGTACTATTCGTATTTATTTTAGCTCGATTAATATTGTAATACTCTAGTTATTGATCTAAAGAACTCTCTAATTAAAGCAATCGATACTATTAAAAACGGAAAAAAGGAAATAAAAAATAACATGACATTGAAACCATCTAATAAGGTATTTAAATAAGACATTTCAGCGATGTAAGTACTTGAAGAGTATAAACCTGCAGCACAAATTAAGACAATAAAAATTCTTTTTATATTATTAGTTTTCATAATTGGGGGGAATTAAAAGTTAATAATTATGTTTCATAAATATAAGAAGTATTTTTTAATATTCAAATAAGCAAAATGCTTAAAAGTACTCAATTAGCTAAAAAAAAGAAAAAAAATCAGATTACTATAAAACTTTAAAAATAATTAAATATCTGAATACCAAAACTTTAAATAGACTTTAAAACTGTTTTGATGTATAATAATTCCATTAAAATATTTAACAAAGAATTAAGATTGTGGTATTCATTCTTTGGATTTTTAACTTCTTAAATGTGATTTATTGGTTGTAATCTTTTAAATGCTCTAAATTTAAAAAGAAGAAACACACTTATACCTATTTAATGCTCTTATATTGATATCAAAATCATAAGAAACAGAAAACTCATGAATACCACCTGTATTTAAGAGATTGGTTGTATTAAAATCATACGAATACCCAAATCTAAAACCTTGCCATCTAAAACCTACAAAAGTACTTACAGCACTAAGTATTGAAGATGAAAATTCATTTTGTATGGGTGTTAAGCCAGCAGTAATTCCTAAAGAAAACTGATTTTCAAAAACATATTGACTACCAATGTCCAATCGATTATAAGGCCCTTGCAACATAAAATTAGAAAGTAGGTATATTTTATTTTTTCGATTAAACAATGTTCTTTGACTTTCTAATAATGGTAAGTAATATTTAGCGTGTACAGACCAAAACATATCCAAAGGCGCATTTCCATTTTCCGTTAAAGAAATATTAGGTCTGTTTAAGTGTCTTACTGTTAACCCAATCCAACTATCAGCATTATTAAATAGTAAAGAAGAACTAAAATCGGTGAAATTTCTTTGACTTCGAAGTAAAACAGGATCTATACTTGAGGTATTAATTGCATACGTATTCAAATTAATTTGATCTTCTAAAAGTAAATTTTGAAAACCATAATTTTTCATACCAAAACCAGCCACAATACTCGGTCTAAAAAACCAAGTATCTGTTAACTGAAATGCCATTGAATAATTAAAATTAACTTGATTATAGGTATAGCTAGATATACTTTCTGTTTGATTTAAGAAACTAACACCAACCCCTATTTTATAACGCTCTAACCAAGTGTCAAAAAAAGCATAATTAGAGTTTGTTTTAAAGTTAGTGCTTCTCCATTGAGACCTATAAAGTGACCCAATCTTAGTACTTCTTAAAGAACCCGTAAATGAAGAATTTAAAGTTTCTGGTACTAGAAATGCTTGAGAAAAAATAACATCTTGTGCGTAACTAATGATACTTGTAAAAAGAAAAAATATAATAACAACTCTCTTCATCTTATTTTATTAGGGTAAAAGGTACAGTTTCAATAATTTCACCTTTATAAAAAGTAAGCCCTTTTATAACGATCACATAATTCCCATTTTCTGCTGGTAAACCTTTAATAAATCCATCCCAGCCATTAAAATCTTCGGTCTTTTCATAATAAACTTTGGCACCCCAAGTTGTGTAAATTGTCATTTCTATTTCTGAAAAACCTTCATGTATAGGTCTGATAGTATCATTTAAGCCATCGCCATTAGGTGTAAAAGAGTTTGGGACTATTAAAATATAGCCTTTGGTTATATTTAGATTCCTCTCTAAAGTATAGGTACATCCTGCTTCATATTCCACAGTAAAAGTAACCGTATAAAAACCTTCCTTATTATAGGTGTGAATTGGGTTTTCTTGGTTGGTTGTTGGGCTTCCATCCCCAAAATCCCAAGTAATTCTTCGAATATCTCCTGTTGATAAATTTGCAAACTGAATAGGATCTTTTAAAGAAAGTAAGTTGTAATTATCGAAAGCAAAAGAACTATAATCAAAATCTGTAATGCCAATTGTTGGTACATCAACATTAAAAGATTTTTCTACAGAACAACCTGCACTATCTATTATTGTTAATATATATATATCATTTTCTGATGTAGTCATAATATTATTCTCTGCACCAGATATGGTTCCTGAAGACCAAGAATACGTATAGGGTTCAAAACCACCAATAGCAATTGCAGAAAGTTGTTTGCTAGCAGTTCTTAAATCACAATCTCTTAGAACAACTTCATCTACCAAAACATCTAGGGTATCTTGCCTAAATACATTGTATTGCTCTGTAAAAACACAACCAATTGCATCTGTAATTTGAACAGAATAATCTCCTGGTCCAATAGCATTTAAATCTTCTGTAGTTTCATTTGTGTTCCATAAAAAAGTGTATGGAGCTACACCTCCAGAAACCTCTAAATTGATACTCCCACTATTTTCAATAATACAATCTGTTGCATCTGTAACAATTTTAGTAACAACAATTGGTGTTGGGTTTGAGAAAATAAATGTTTCTTCTATTGGGCATTGAGTTGGATTGCTATCTGTTATTGTAACAGTATAAGTGCCAGCTGCAAGATTAGTTCTTTGTGCTTCTCCTGTTACACCATCACTCCAAACTATCGAAATAGGAGCTATACCTCCAGTTAAATTCAAATTTATTGAGGCATCATTATCTGAGCTACATAGTATTGGTGTTGTTGTGGGCTCAATATAAAAAAGAGCTTCATTAATTACTATGGATGCTTGTTCTGTGCAATTGTTAGCATCTGTAACTATAATCGTATAAGTGTCTGGAGCTAAATTCGATAAGGATAAACCTGTTGCAGCATTACTCCAAGAAAAAGTATATGGTGCTGTACCTCCAGATAAAATTACGTCTATACTTCCATCGTTTGTTTGGTAGCAACTTTCATCTTTCTTTGTAACATCAATATTAATTTGATTGGATTGATTAACGATAAAGTTAGCACTTGTTGTACAACCTAAATCATCTAATACATTTAAAGTATAAGTTCCTGCAAGTAAATTATCGATATTTTTTGATGTACTTGTATAACCATTTGGACCCGACCAATTATATTCATAATCAAAAACACCCGAAGATATTTCTGTTTTTGTACCTCCAGAAACATCAACCTCTAAAGAACCAACTGCATCTCCAAAACATAGAATATCAACTTTATTAATCAAAGCAATTTTAATTTCTTCTGGCTCTGTTAGCACAAAACTTGTTGAGATTGTACAGTTGTTTTGATCTATAATTTCTAGGATATAATTCCCTTTTGATAGTGTATTTTGATCCTCTTGATTTGGCACAATTCCACTACCATTTGTGGTTGTCCAATTATAAGTATAAGGTGATGTGCCTCCTGTTATTGTAACTGCTAAAGAACCATCATTACCATTAAAACACGAAACATTATTTTCTAAATCTTTGGTAATCGCTAACGCATTTGGTTGTGTAATTTCAAATTCTTCAGTAGTTGTAGTCCCATTTTTATCTTCAATTATTAGGGTATAAATACCTGCTGCTAAATTGGAGATGGAAGCTGCTGATGAAGAAAAACCATTTGAACCTGTCCAAGAAACTATATAAGGATTGCCAGTATCAAAAGGAACACCACCTGTTATATTGGAAGTAATAGCACCATCATTAGCTTGAAAACAAGTATTTTGAACAATTACAGCATTTGAATTTATGGTTGCAAGTACAGTAACTTCTAAGGTAAAAGGGTTTCCAATACAATTTTCTGTTGCAGGCGTAATTAAATAAGTAACTTTTACAGGTGTATTGGTAGTGTTTGTTAATGTTTGACTTATTATTGGCTGTCCAGTTGTTGTTTCAGAACTACCAGTTATAGCACCTGCAGGACTAAAACTTGGAGCTGGCCAAGTATATGTTGTGTTGTTAGGTATTGTATTTCCTGTTACTGCATTTGGGTTGAATGTAAATACTTCATTGCTATTCACATTTAATTCAGCAGAAAGAATGGCAGGTGTTTCATTGACGACAACATTTGTTACATTCGAAATAATGGTAGCACAATTACCTGTAGAAAAATAAATCTCTACATAATAAAACATAGTTCCAACTGTATTTGTTGGTGGATTATATGAATTTGTAGTTTCGCCATTTATCGCATTTCCACCAGCATTTGAATTACTCGTATTTGAAAACCATTGATAAGTAGCAGTTACTCCTGATGCTCCAGAATAAGTAGCCTCTAACGCACTTGAAACATCATTTACACAATAGTTTTGTAAACTAGGTATTGGATTTATTACAGGTTGCTCCAAAACATTTACAGTAGCAGTATTAGACACTATTATAGGACATGGACCCGTAGGAAAAGAAATTTCTACATAATAAAATAATTCCCCTACATTTTCTGTTGGTGGAGCATAAAAATTATTAGTTGCTCCAGCAACTGGGTTTCCTCCTGAATTTACATCAGTCGTATTGAAAAACCATTGATATGTTGGAGTTCCTGTTCCGTTTTCAAAAGCAACTTCTAGCAGAGATGCAGCAGAATCCTTACAAACTTCGGATGATAAAGGCTGAGAAGTAATTCTTGGAGCAGGATTTATGGTGACTACAAAATTGACAGCTTCTCCTAAACAACCGTTATTTGAAGGTACAACTGTATAAACAACTTCTCCACTTGTATTTTGGCTATTTATTAAAGTTTGACTTGGAATTGTGTTTGTATTTCCACTTGCTATAAAACCAGTGATTCCTGCAGAAGCAACAGCAGACCAAGTATATGTAGTGTTTGCAATACTCGATGTTAAATCGATTGCTGTTGTATTTTGATTAGAACAAATTTCTTGAGTTAAATTCGTGTTTGTAATAGCTGGTTTTTCAAAAACTTCAAAAGTTTGTGTTGCCAAAGTAGAAACACCACAATCATTGGTAACTACTAAAGTTACTTCGTAAGTTCCAGGAGAATTGTAAACAATATTTCCAGGATTTAACGTATTTGCAGATGAAGGGCTACCTCCTGTAAATGTCCAATTATAGCTAATATCAGTGTTATTAGAAGAACAATTTTGAATATTTGCAGTTGGATTTATGGTTAGATTATCGCAAGCACTATTAATTGGATCGATACTAACTATTGACGGTTTTTTTGCCTCAATTACTTTAGAATTGGTTTCTATACCACAACCTGTAATTATTTTTTGGGTAAGTGTATAGAGCCCAGCATTGGTAAATAAAAATTCTGGGTTTTCAGAGTTTTTATCTGTTCCGTTTGTAAAACTCCAAGCCCCAACTGTTTCACAATTACTAGCAGCATAGGTAACTTCCCACTCATAAGTGGCACTGCTACAAACTGTATTTTCAGTGGTTGTATTGGTAGCAGCTATGTTTAAAGGGATACAACCAGCATTTTCATCAATAGTAAAAGTTGGTGTATTTACTTCTTCAATACAAATATCTTTTGTGAAAACAGCTGTATTACATTGTGTGCTTGCTGTTAAAGTAACAGTATAAGTACCTGAAGTTGCATACCTATGTATTTGATTGTTTGACACACTTGCAGCATTATCATTTACAGGTGCACTGCCATCTCCAAAATCCCAAATAAAATTTGCGGCTTTGTCACAATTATCATTTTCGCCAATAATAGATTTGTTTGTAAATTCTACATCTCTATTAATACAAGCAATTTCTGGCGCTTCAAATTCAGCTATAGAAGGTTCTAAAATTGTAATATTATTGATAGTTTTTTCAATTTTTGAACATAAATTCTCTATGGATACTGTAGCAATATATTCGCCATTTGGCTGAGTACAACTTCCTTTCTCATAAGTATGAGTCAGGTTATTATTCGCTTGAATTTCAGCATGTGTATAAGTTTCTAAATCTGAACCATCTCCAAAATTAACAGTATATGTTGTGCCTTCCCAATTTGTTTGAAAGTTTGTAATTTCAAAGTCTATTTCTGCATCTGTTAAACATACATTGTTAGTGTTTTCAGTACTTGCAAAATCTCCAACAGGATGACTAATATTTATAACTTGATAAATAAGTTCGCTAAAACAACCATTTTCACCAAGACCTCTTACTTTCATATCAAAAACGCCAAGTTCTTTGTAAGTGTGTGCAATAGGAAAAGTAATTGAAGTTTCTAAAGGTGAACCATCTCCCCAATCTATAGAATAGCTATCTACACAAGGAGAATTTGAGTTATTACCAACATTCACTGTAAATTCTGGAGTTGCAATTGTGGCATTATCACAATTATTGAAATCACCAGCATCAACATCGAAAAATGCAAGGTCTGGTTTTGGAGTTACCGTTACAAAATTAACGACAGAATTTACACAACCATTTTTGTCAGTTACTTTTAAAGTAACCCTAAATGTCTGTTCTTCTGTAGAACACCCGAAAGCTTCTACTGAATGAGAAGGGCTTTCTAATTCAGAGGTAATTCCATCTTCATAAGTCCATAAATATTTAAAATCTCCTGCCCCAGAAACTTGTGGCGTAAAAGTAATAACTTCACCTGCGCAAACATTATTTTTATCGAATGTAAAATTTACAACAGGTAGGGCATTTACAAGAATGCTAACCTCTTGATTTTCTATTTGAACAACTTGTGAATTAGCATCTTCAACACTTGTAAGTTTATAATTAAAAGTACCCGCAAAAATTTCTCTAAAACTAAATTCTGCAATGCCTAAATTATTAGAGGTTATAGTTTGCTCTGCGCCATTATTTACAGTGTAGGTAAAAACGTAAGGAGCTGCTCCTCCTGAACCTTCAAAAGTAATAATCATGAATTCTCTTTCGCAGATCTCATTATTATCGGCTTTTATAGTTGCCTCAAGATTGTACGAAAATTTGTTTATTATGTTTTTATGATTGGCATAAGATTTAAATAGAACGCAACCAATAGCAATTATGGCAAAAAAAATTACTTTATTGGTAAGTAATTTGGGAGATTTTTTTAGAAACTTCATAATGTATTCAGAGCAATCCGTAAAAAAAAAATAGACTTAAATTTTATAAAAGTAAGTCTTGGTTTTAAACAATTTGCAATTTTTTTTAGATTCAAATTTAGTTAAATTATTCATAAAAAAACTAATATAATTTAAATAAATCAATGAAAAAATTTGAAAAAGTGCTGTTTTAATAAACATAAAGGCTGTCATTTTAGGTTGCTATTTTTTTTACACTAATATTTTGACAATGTAAGCTTATTGTCTTTTTGCTAATCATTTAAAACAAAAGCAGGTTTCTTTTTAGTTTGATACAGTAGGATTAAAAATCCTAATTTTTCTTTTTAAATTAACAAACATTAATTTTCACATCTTTTTGAATTGATACATGAAATTCCACAACTTTTGGAGTTGATCCACATTTTGGATCAACACCAAAAGTTGTGGAGTAAATAAAAAATAAAGAACTTTGTAAAAAAAGTTTTTATGTCTTCAGACACTTTATTATCGATTGCAAAATTTTTATTACCAGAAGTATTAGTTAGTT
>Ga0115565_10001416_pt1 | contig 19788 bp, 17 predicted proteins | sample COGITO_mtgs_1105_FD_87199 | JGI IMG/M metagenome (GOLD analysis project Ga0115565, IMG submission 87199) | Pelagic marine microbial communities from North Sea - COGITO_mtgs_110530 | ecosystem: Environmental > Aquatic > Marine > Epipelagic | place: Germany:Helgoland, sampling site Kabeltonne... | reverse complement strand
TTTAAAAACCCACCTTTGTTTGGAACAAATTCAAGCAGAAATGGCTAAAAAAGCTGAAAAAAAGGAGAAAATATTAGACCCTCGAATTATTGAGATTTCAAAAAAGTTAAAAGAATTGAGGATTGAAAAGGGATATACCAGTTATGAGAATTTTGCGATTGAACATGGTATCTCAAGGATGCAATATTGGAGAATGGAACAGGGAAGTAATTTTACATTTCAAAGCTTGTTGAAAATATTGGATGGTCATCAAGTGAGTTTGAGTGAGTTTTTCAATGAATTTGATTAAAGTAATGATTAAGGATGTTCTTTAAAATTAATCGATTAATATTCACAGGGTAATTTATAGTAGTTCCTTTTGCATAACTTAAAAGAATTAAAAAACTTGTATATGCTATCGTGAAAGTGTTTAGTGTATCTTTATTAGTATAATTAATTATGATTGGTAAAAATATTCAGCCGATTGACATAAATTAATGAGACAAAAAAAGGCAGATGAAATGAGAAAAATATATGCCTGTAGCTTTTGATGTTGTATCGTTTAGAATTACTTATTTTTACACCTAAATTAAAAACCTTAAAGGTTTTTTTAAGAATTTATAATTTTAATAATTTTGAAAAAAATTGATTTTGAAAACGAGATTAATATTTTCTGGGCATGAAACTTTTCATTGCAAAAATCTTTGGCTAAAAAAAGGATATGATTTCGTTAAAAATGAAGGTAAGTTCATAGATGAAGCTTGTATTGATTTAGGTGTTGGGAGAAATATGGTTAGTTCTATACGCTTTTGGCTAAAAGCTTTTGGAATTATAGATTTAGAAACAGAAAATACTACAGAAATTGCAGACTTTCTATTTGACGATAATTTAGGTTGTGATAAATATTTAGAAGATGAAACTTCACTATGGCTTTTACATTACCTTTTAATAATAACTGATTATTCCTCAATTTATTCAATTATATTTAACGAATTTAGAAAACTAAAACCAGAATTTGATAAGAAAAATTTTGCTACCTATATTGAAGAATTAGATTCAACAGTTAATCAAAATACCCTATCTAAAGATTTTTCTGTTTTTTCACGAACTTATCATTCTAAAAATAGCAAAAATAAAGAAGATAGTTTTTCTGGAATTTTATCTGATTTGGAATTAATTGACGAGATAAAAAAGAAAGATGAAACTTCAAAATTTTCTATTTCAAATAAAAAAGAACAAAATATACCAATAGAATTAATCTTATTCATAATTTTAGAAAACAAAGATTATGGTAACTCAATTAGTTTTAAAAACTTGTATACTGATTTTAATAGTGTAGGAAATATATTTGCTTTTAATAACAATCAACTTGAAAAGAAATTGATTGAAATTTCAGAAAAATATAAAGATATTGTATATTCAAATGAAGCAGGAGTTAAAGAACTACAATTTAAAAAAAATAAACCAAATTCTTTTCAAATATTAAAAGAATGTTATGAATAATTTACAGCAATCATCATCAATAAATATCGTTAGAGACCAAGATAAATCTATTGATTATATCGCAAGTGATAATACAATTAGAGTTGCAAATTTTATTCTTGATGAATTTAATAGAGGAATTCATAGTTTTAATATAATAGGTTCTTACGGAACAGGAAAATCCTCTTTTCTTTGGGCTTTTAGTAAAAGTTTATCAGTTTCTGAAAAAGTAAATTTCTTTAATTTTCCGATTAAAAAAGTCAAGCAAACTGAATTCATAAATATTGTAGGCGAGTTTAATTCGCTTATTGAATATTTTAAAACTTATTTTTCAATAGAAAACAAATTAAAAGGGAATCAAGAAATTTTTAATTGTATTTATCAGAAATATGAAAGTGTTAAAAAAAATAACGGAGTATTAGTTATTTGTATTGATGAGTTTGGCAAGTTTTTAGAATTTGCATCAAAATACAATCCTGAAAAGGAAATGTATTTTATACAGCAACTTGCTGAATTCGTAAATGACCCTAATAGAAATATCTTATTTATTACTTCTGTTCATCAAGCTATTGATTCTTATTCTTTAGACTTAAGTGTTTCTCAAAAAAATGAATGGAGAAAAGTAAAAGGGAGATTTAATGAAATCACATTTAATGAACCTGTTGAGCAATTATTACTATTAGCTTCAAAATATCTTGCAGGTAAATTTAAAAATTTAGAAAAAGGGAGTAGTTATTTCAATAGTTTAATTTCAATAAATGAGAAACATCATTGTTTTTCAATAAATGAAAACTACATAAAAAAAATAGGAACTAATTTATATCCCTTAGATATATTTTCAGCAATTATCTTAACAAAATCATTACAGAAATATGGACAGAATGAAAGGTCTTTGTTTACCTTTTTACAAACCTCTGATCATTTAGGGTTAGAGAGTTTAAAAGAAAATGAACTTTTTAATGTTTCAAAATTATACGATTATCTGTTTGTAAATATGTACGCTACTCTAGTAAGCAAGCGAAACCCAGATTACTCTCAATGGGCATTAATAAGGGATGCCATTGAAAGAGCAGAATCTATTTCAGAATTTAATCAAATTTTAATTATAAAATTAATCAAGACAATAGGGTTAATTAATTTATTTGTAAGTAAGGGAGCGAGTATTAATGATCTTTTTTTAATTTCTTATTTTTCTGTAGAATATAATTCTGATGAAATTTTAAGTTCGATAAAATTTTTAGATAAATCTAAAGTTATTAGATATAGTGAATTTAATAAATCGTATAAATTACTTGGAGGTACAGATTTAGACATTGAAGATGCTATTTCGAAAATAGGAAATTCAATAGATACTTCCATAGATATTTTACCAAGATTGAAAAAAGCTTTTGAGTTTCCAATTATCACAGCAAAAGAGGCTTTATATAAAACAGGAACTCCAAGATTATTTGAATTTATTTTTAGTGATAAACCAACTTTTGAAAAACCTATTGATGAAATTGATGGATTTATAAATCTTGTTTTTAATGAAAATATAACAGAAAAAAATATTGAAGAACAAACTTCAAAAAAGAATTCGGCAATACTTTATGGTTTATATAAAAATACTTCAACAATAAGAAAAACGCTTATTGATATTATAAAAACTGAAAAGGTTTTAAGTACTGTTGAAAATGATGATAAATTTGCGAAAGAGGAACTAAAAACAATTATAAATAGTCAGAAAGCACTATTAAATCACTACGTTTTAAATTCTTTGTATTCCAATAAAATTGAGTGGTTCTTTGATGGTAAAAAAATTAAACTAAATAGTAAACAAAAATTGAATAAATTTCTTTCTGAAATTTGCTCAAGAATATATCCATTAACTCCAAATATAAATATGGAGTTAATAAATAAACATAAAGTTCCTGGAGCAATAAACACAGCAAGAAAATCCTACTTTTACAGGTTAGTAAATCATTGGCAGGAAGAAGATTTAGGATATCCAAGTGATAAATTTCCTTCTGATAAAACAATTTATTGGAGCTTAATTAAGAATAATGGGATACATAATTTACAAGAAGGAAATTACGTATTAAGTAAACCAAATCCTGATAATGAGAATTTTTTAAAGGTTTGGGAAGCTTGTGAACTTTTTTTAGAAAGTGCAAAAACTGAAACAAAAGAAATTACAGAATTAATTGATATTTTAAGTGACAAACCTTTCAAGTTAAAACAAGGAGTAATAGATTTTTTAATTCCTACTTTCCTATTTGCTAAAAAGGGAGATTTTGCTTTATATGATATAAATGAGGGTTATATTCCAAATATAAATGAGACTATTTTATATTTAATGAATAGAAATCCAAAAGATTATTCATTGAAATCTTTTGAATTGAGTAATTTACGATTAAATATGTTTAATAAATATCGTAGCTATTTACTTCAAGATAAAAAAGAAACATTTACCAATGAATCTTTTATTGAAAGTATCAGACCTTTTTTAATTTTATATAAAGGATTAACTCCTTATTCTCAAAAAACAAAAAAATTAAGTAATGAAGCTTTAAATTTAAGAGAATCAATTTCTAAAGCTGAAGACCCTGAAAAAATATTCTTTGAGGAATTTCCAAAAGCATTAAGTTATGAAATTAAAGAATTAATTGAAAGTGAAAAGCTTTTCGATGAATATATATCAAATTTTCAAAAAACTATTTTAGAAATTAAAAACTCTTTTGAGGAATTATTAAATCGCTTTGAAAAATACTTAACGCAAGAAGTTTTAGGAATTAAGAGTGAGTTTCCAGCATATAAAACTATATTACAAAAACGTTTTTCTTCATTAAAAGAGCATCAGTTTTTACCTAGTCAAAAAACATTTATGCTTCGTGTAAATTCAGATTTAGACGATAGAGATAGTTGGTTGGGTTCAATTTCTTTTGCTTTACTAGGTAAATCTCTAAATAATATTTCTGATAGAGATGAGAAAATCTTAAAAGACAAGTTAAGTTTATTGGTTAAGGAATTAGACAATTTTTCTGAAATAAATAATGTTATATTTGATGAAGAAAAAGAAGAGGTTTATAAAATTGATTTTACTTCTCAAAAAAATGGATTGCAAAAACACTTAGTTCGTATTTCTAAACATCAAAATGCTAAAATTGAAAAATCAGTTTCAGCTATTGAAAATACGTTAACTGATGATAAACAATTAAGAATTGCAATTTTAAGTAAATTATTAAGAAAAGAATTAGAAAGTGAGTAAAATAAAACATGTTTTGGGTATTTCAGGAGGTAAGGATAGTGCTGCATTGGCAATTTATTTAAAAGAGAAACATCCAACTATGGAGTTTGACTACTATTTTACAGATACAGGAAAAGAACTTGATGAAACCTATCAACTAATTAATAATTTAGAAGACTATTTAGGAGTAAAAGTAAATCGTTTAGAAGATAAAAAGATAAAAAGTTCAAGTAAGGATCCGTTTGATTTTTATTTTAAATCTTTTAGAGGTTATTTACCTTCTTCCCAAGCAAGATGGTGTACATCATTACTAAAATTAAAACCTTTTGAAAATTTTGTAGGCGATAAACCAACTGCTTCTTATGTTGGGATTAGAGGAGATGAACAACGTGAAGGTTACATATCAAAGAAAGATACAATTCAATCTATTTTTCCTTTTAGAAAGAATATTTGGAGTCAAGATGTACTCTATAAAATATTTAATCCAGAAAATAAAAGTCAACTTTTAGACTATTACAGCCAATATTTTAGTGGAAATAAATTAGATAAAATTGATTCTATTTTTTCAAGTCCAATTTCTTTTGATAGAAACTATCGATTAGAAAAAGAAAGAATTGTTAGAGAGAAACTAGAAGGTTTACTAAAATTTGGAGTTATAGAATACAACAAAATCATATTTCAATATTTAAAAACCACAAGCTACCCCTTATCTTTTGAAGAAGATTACCCATTATTAGAAAATGAAGATAATTTAGTTAGAGAAGATATTTTTAAAATTTTAAGAGAAAGTGGTGTTGGTGTTCCTGCTTATTATAACAAAGTAGAATACGAAGTTGATGGTCAAAAAGGCGAATATGCAAGAAGTAGATCTGGTTGTTATTTTTGTTTTTTCCAACAAAAAATAGAGTGGGTTTGGTTGTATGAACAACATCCAGAAAAATTTAAAGAAGCAATGACGTATGAGAATGAAAAGGAAATGTTTACTTGGATTCCTAATGAATCTCTTAAAGAGCTAATGCAACCTGAAAGAATAAGAGAAATTAAATTAAATCATTTAAAGCGTTCCAATAAGCAAAAATCTAAAGACTCTAAATTTTTATTAGATATTTTAGATGATACTGAAAGTGATGCTTGTACAGCTTGTTTTGTATGATTAAAAAGATAAATAAATATAAATTTGAATCTGGAGCTATGTCCATTATCCAAATGGGCGAAGAGCTTATTGGACATCCTTCTACTGCAATAAATGAATTGGTAAAAAACTCATACGATGCTGATGCTGATAAATGTTGGGTATATACGCAGTATGATAAGAATCCAGAAAAAAATTTTTTAATTATTAAAGACAATGGTTTAGGAATGAATGAAAATGTGCTTTTTGGAGATTGGTTAAAACCTTCAAAAAGCAGCAAAAGAGATGAAGAGTTAGAAAAGAGAGTTAGTGAAATATATAACAGAAAATATTTAGGTTCTAAAGGTATTGGTAGACTTGCGGCTATGGCTTTAGGAAGGTATTTAACTGTTATTTCGAAGGAAAGTAATGAAATAGATTATAACTGGATTCGTATTGATAGAGAGGATTTTAGAGTAGAAGCCTCTTTAGAAAGTATAGAATTCCCTGGAGGAAAAATAAAAAATTATTTAGATTTATTTAGTGATGAAGAAATATTAAAGCAAAATGATTTAACTCCAAATGGGAATTTAATAAATATATTAAAGAATAAACCTTTCTTTGACTTTAATGAAGGTACCACCATAATTATTCAGGATTTAGATAGTTCTTTAAAAAACTTAATTGAAGATGAGTTTGAAATTAAAGAAGATATTCAACAGACAGGAATTTTTAAATCATTAAGAGATCTGATTACACCTTTGTTGTTGAATTCAAAAATTCAAAATGACCTTCTTGAAGAAAAAATAATCGATACTGAAATTTCAATTGATAATGGTGAGGGAACTTTCGAGTTGTTTTATGGTATTAATTTTATAAAAAATCAAATAAAAGGTACTGTTGATTTTTTATCAATAGAACCTTCTAATATTTTAGATCATTTTGATTATAGAGTATTTGGCAAATCAACTGAAAAAGGAGATGTATTTGCTAAATATATTTGCAATAGATTTAAAGAAGATAGACAAGAGTTAATATTTGAAATTTCTTCTGAATTTAATTTCTCAAATGAAACTTCAACAATTAGAACTGTTGAAGAATTTGAAAATGAAACTAAATTTAGTGAAATTGGCGTTGGTGAATTTTATTTCGATTTTCGAATTTATGATTTAGACCCTGACGCAAAGGAAGAAATGGTTAAAATATTGAATGCGAAAGGAAAAAGAGAAGCAAACAGTATATTTTCTAAATATTTGGGTTTAAGGATTTCTAAAAACGGATTTGGAGTAAAACCATATGGAGATGAGGAGCGAGATTGGATGGGTTTAGGAGCTAAACGTGTTCAAAAGCATATTGTTTCTATTGGGCCTAATCAAATAATTGGTAACATATTCTTGTTTTCTCCAGAAAATGATGGTTTAAAAGAAAAAACAAATCGTGAAGGTTTTTATGAAAGTAAGGCATTTGTTAATTTGAAAAAAATTATTGCAGGTGTCCTTGAAAGAACAGGTAGAGAAAGAGCAAAATACCGTTTAAAACATAATTTAGGAAGAAAAACAATAAATAGACTAAATAGACCTGACACAGAAAAATTTATACAATATATTTTAAATAATTCTTCAAATGAATTATTAGTTGAAAAAACAAAAGAATTTGTTTTAGAAACGAATGATGCTTTAGACAATATGGAAAATACTTTATCTTTTTCTCAAAGGTTAGCATCATTAGGTACAGGGTTGGAATTAGTTTATCACGAGTTAGCGCAACCAATTGGTGTATTAGGAGGTGTTAAAACGTCACTAGAAATCAATATAAATAAAGTTAATGATACTCTATTAAAATCAAAATTATTAGACAGAACTAATAATATGGGCAATGCCATCAATCTTTTAGAGGAATTAAAAAAATCAATGCAACCTGCAATTGGAATGTCTTTGCCTAAAATTTTCAAGCCTAGTGATACATTTAAAAAAGTCTGTTATTTATTTGAAAAAATATTTGAGGAATTTGGAATTATTTTAGAGGTAAAAAAAGGGAGTTTAGATTTTCAAATAAAAGATTTTGAATATGTGTTTTGGGTATCGTTTTTAAATATAATCAATAATGCAGTTTATTGGCTTAAATATGTTGATAAGAGAATAATTATTTTTGAAATAAATGAGGGTGAAATTATAATTAGTAATACAGGGCCAAAAATTCAAGAAGATGATATTAATGTTATTTTCGAATATGGCATCACAGGGAAAAAAGAAAAAAGTGCAACAGGTTTAGGGCTTTCTTTTACAAAAAATATGTTGGCTTCAAAAAAATGGCAGATTTTTGCTCAAAATAGATCTTATGGTCCAGCATTCGTAATAAAAAAAAATTAATCAACTATGAATACTTCTACAAATGAAAATAAAGATTGTATCATTCTTTTAGAGGATGAGCAATATTACATTGATAGTTTTATAAATTTATTTGAAGATTTAAACATAAATTTAAGACTTATTCCTTGCCTTGATACTGAAACATATGAATTAGAATTAAAAAAAGCAAAAGAGAATCATACTCTTAAATGTATTATTATGGATTTATCTAATACACAATCTGAAGAATATTCAAAGGAATATAAAGCATCAGAGTATATTAAAAAAGAATTTGATGAAAATCGAATTCCTATTTTTATTCACAGTTCAAAACTTCAGTATTATTCAGAACTTCAAGATAAAGGAACAGTTTTTAAAGTACACAAATCACCTACTGCGACTACAGAAATTTGTAAAAAAATTAAAGAAATGGAAGATTCTGATTTCTTTAACATATTCTGCATCAATGGCAAATTGGAGAAAAAGATAATGTCTGAAATACATAATTCGTTTATTGAGCAATTTAAAGATAATGAAATTAGTGATATAATAAAATCGATAAAAAGTGTTGAAGGTGTTGATGTTAAAGCACGAACTATAGAAGTATTCGAACGTATGGCTATTCGTGCTGTATATGAAAATTGGATTAGCTCTAAATTTTATGATGGGAAAATTAATGAAATTAAACTAAATTCAATTGAACATTATTATAGAAGGACAAGTTCTTTTGATATATGGACAGGCGATATTTTTAAAAATGAAAAGTTAAAAGAGTTTGTTGTAGTGTTAACTCCAAGATGTAATTTAGGGCATAATAATACAGGAGAACTATTAGTTTGTCGAATAAAACCAATTACTACTGATGTTATTAATGAATTTAGTAATCCAAGGATTGATAGTAAGACAACAAAAGAAACGAAAGGAAGAAAGAGTTTAAGAACTAGCATAACTGATGATGTAACAAATAATAGAATAGGAGAAGTTTTTAGGTTTTTGCCTCCCACTCCTCAATTTAATGGAGGATTTGTAGATTTTAGAACAATGTTTACAAAAGAAAATAGTTTGTTTTTATCTGATTATGAAAGAATCATATCATTGAGTGATGAACTAACAAATGACATTGTTCGTAAATTTAGCTCATATATTCAAAGAGGAGGGATTTCAGAAACAGAATTCGATGAAGCACATTTTTATGTGTCAAATAACGTTAATATAGTAGAACCTTAATCTGCCAAACCTTGCATCATTTCTTCCATACCACCAAAATTTAAAATAAACGACTATGGACTGGAAGTCCATAGTTTTAAATAAAAAGAATGAAATTCTTTTTTAGCATCATTCTAATATCCAATCTCCTTTTTCTGAATTAGGTTTATCTTTATGATGCTCAAGGTATTTCTGAACCATCTCATCTGTTATCTTTCCTGTGCTCCAAGCTCCATAACCAACAGCCCAAAAATGGCGTCCCCAGTATTGCTTATTTAATTTTGGAAATTCTTTTTGCAAAAGACGAGATGAACGACCTTTCAGTTTCTTTACCAAAATACTTATACTTAAGGAAGGTGGATATTCAACGTGCATATGAATATGATCTTTACTTACAACTCCTTTTAGAATTTGGACATTTTCAGAATTACAAATTTGTATCAACAAATCTCGGCACCTATGTTGCAAATCGCCTTCCAAAACTTTATAACGATATTTTGTTGCCCAAACTAAATGACAGCTCAGATTGCTTATAGAATGTGAATTTTTTCGGTAATTTGACATAAAGCAAAGCTAAAACATTTATAGAAACTAAAGTTATACCAATTAAACATTGAATTGATCTATAAAAGGTTCACATATTTTTTGATGATTTGTAATTGATTTTATAATATCACTGTTTAGTTTTTGTTTTACAAAATCCCAAAGCCACTGTTTCACATTGTCAAGGTTTTCAAATACCTTATTTTTATAGTGTTGTTTGATGTACTGCCAAATTCTTTCACTGGGGTTTAGTTCTGGAGAATAAGGAGGTATTCTAATAAGTTTTATGTTTTCTGGTAGGGTATGTTTTTTCATTGAATGAAAACCAGCACTGTCAATGATTATTATTTTAATTTCTTTTGGCTTATAAAGAGAAAAGGCTTCTAAATATTTGTAGAATATCTCGCTAGTTGTTCCCTCTATTTCATAGACAAAACTATCTCCATTAATAGGAGAAAAGCTACCATACAAATAAGTGTTTTTAAATGCGTGTTGATAGTGTAAAATAGGTTTTACTCCTCTAGCTGTAAGACAGCTTCCTGTATGAGTTTGTAATCCAAATCTAGCCTCGTCTTGAGCGTATAGGTTTACGGTAGTTTCTTTGTCAAAAACTAACCCCTTTTTTATGTTTTCCAGTTCATTGGGAAGTTTTAAAAAAGGCTTCAATAGCCTGATCATCTTTTTTATAATGCGATTTTCTTGGGGCTTTAATTTTGGTTTTAAAATGTCGAATTAAGTAAGTGCGTAATGTGTTGTATTTAATCTCTAAACCAAAATTATCTCTTACCCATTGTTGCGCCTCCCAATAGCCTTTTAATGGAGCAGCAGAGTCGTTTAGCTTATCAGATAATTTTTTATGAATTTCTTCGGAAATAATACTTGCTTTATTTCCTCCAGATTTGATACTTAAATAGGATTCCAAACCTTCTTCATTATATTGTTTTAACCATCGCTTTAGTGATGAATAATCAATACCAATATGAGTAGCCAAAATAGTTTGGGTTGTATATTTAACCTCTTTGGTGTAAATCAAACATTGTATTCGAAGTTTTAACTTTGAATTAGACTCCTTTTTATAACGTGTTTTTAAAGTCTCTAAATTTTCTTTTATTGTGATTTTTGATGTTCTTCCCATACTAGAAAGATATGAAAAATTTAGCTTATTTTAAAATTTATTTGGTATAACTGCAATAAATTGCAGGGTTTTAACCTTTAACTAGACAATAAAGGTTGAGTAATAATGGTCAAATAAGTCTTTTAAATATTGTCCTAGATCTACTTCTTCAAATAGATTTGTGTTTTCGTTTTTTTGGTTAATTTGATAGCCTCTATTTTTAGTAATTGTATATAAGAATAGTGTTTGGAAATATACAGCAGTATAGTACTTTCTATTTGCTATTTCAATTTGATCTTCATTTGGGTTAGTATATTTAGTTTTGAAATTTTTTAACACAGTACTATCCATATTAATAAAAATACTATTTAAGTTGTCTCCCTCTGCTTCTGGTACCATTACAGTTTTAAAATCTATATCTAAACCAGTAGCTTCTTCAACATCTTCCCATGAGACAGCATCATTACCTTTGTCTTCTTTATTTTGATAAGCAAAAACCATCTTTGGTAGTCCTAAGGGTTCATTATCATCTTCATCTTTAGGTGTTTTTTCTTTTTTCTTTTCTGGGTCAGATATTTTCACCCAAAATATTTCATCAAAATCGCAATTAGGTGAAGTTAAAGACACTTTTAATTGAACAGCATTGCAAACCTTTAATTCTTCTTTTGGGTTAAGGTTAACTCTTATAGTTCCTTTGTTAGGGCTACTTTTATTTACATTGAAGAGGTCGCTAACTTCTTTTGGTTCTCCAACTTGATTTCCTCCTTTGGTTTCATTTTCTTTAATTTTCAGAACAGCTATTTTGAGTTCTCCAGGTTCATCGGTACGATCAAAATAATCGTTTGCACAATCTGTACTAAAACGAATAGTTTTCTCTCCATTCAGAGGTATCTTCGCAACCTCAGTATCTCCTTTAGCCTTAGAATTTACTTTAAATTGAGATGGAAATCGTTGAGGCTTAAATGGTATCTCATCTTTTTTATTTTCAGATTTTTTATTTCCTTTTGTATCCTTTTTTTCTTTTTTCAAATCAAGTTTAAAAGTATCTCCTAACAACTTCATTAAATCAGAATTTAAAGGCAAATTCTTTGTGAAGTTTTTAAGTAGTTGATTTGTATTTGTTGAAGTTTCTATATTAACTGCCTGTTTTCTAAACTTTTGGATTTCATTTAATCTTCCATCTTTTGCACTTGATTTAGTGGCTAAATAACGTCTTAATTGCTGTGTTTCTTCTAGTATCAAAGAGCATACTAAAGAGCAAATTATTCTCTCTATTTATCCCAATGCGATAGGTTTTGGATATGCTGTTATGAATAATGCTCTATCTGTCTTAAGTTCAAAAGTAGTAAAAGTAAAACCTGTTTGCAATATAATTGCAATGAAACGAATTCGTTAAATTATTTGCTACCATGAACCCAAATTTTTATTATAGAAGATTACAAAGGAATAGGGTCTCGCAAATCAAAACGAGTACAAAAGTTTGTTGATACTATCTCTCGATTTGCAAGCAAAAAAAATCTTACTATATGTGCTTATTCAAAAGCAAATCTTCGCTATGTTTTTAGTAGCTTCAACGCTCATACAAAATATGAAATAACCTGTGATATAGCAGAGAATAATTAAAATATGAAATAAAAACTTATGAAACCAAGAAAGTAAGTGAATTAGAAAAGTATATGGCAGGTGCTTTCGATGCTGTTTCTTTGGGTATTACTCATTTTTATTTGGAGAATTAAAAAACACAATTTAGTGTTTTTTAATTTAAGATTTCCTGAATCTTAGGATGGTATCTCGATATGGTTGCATTAAGGCGATCTACACAAGCTTCTAAATTATTTTGTGCTTGTCTACCGGCTACATGTATTTCAATAGCCATTCTTTCAGCTAATTTATCAGGAATATTGTGAGAACACATTTTTAACACATATCTCATCACATACCACCTATTATGGGATCGACCTAATTCAGCCCCTGCTAATGCACCAGAAGTTTTGACCTCCAAATCAGAGGTAATTTCAAAAGCAGTAAAAATATGCACAATTAATACATCACAATAATCAAAGTTAAACCCTGCTTCAGAAATCCAATCGAAATAGTCTAAAATAAATTGTTTCCATAAATAAATATCTATTTTATAAAAACTTTCAATAAGTTCTGAAGTAATAGAATAATATAATATTTGTTTTGATCCCTCTGTAAATTCTAAATACATTAAAAATGAATCTAGTTTATTTCTATCCCAACTTTCAGTAGTTTTTAAATCTTCAGACCACTTTTCAATTCCTTCATCATTATTTCCATTTGGTATATTTTTTTTGGATAAAAAAGCTAATAAAACATTTCTCAAAATTGATATATCTTTAAACCTTCTATAGATTTTTTCTTCAGTACATCGTTTTATGATAAATCCAATTTCTCCTTTTGAAGTTAATACACTGCAAGGAACTCGTTTTATATTACAGAAAATATCATGGAGTATTGCACCAAAGGAATATATATCAGCATGAAAAGTAACGTTGTGAAAATTTGTATGCTGTTCTGGTGCCATATACATTTCAGAGCCTGCCACAAAACCTTCAGAAGTCATGTATGACGTTGTTAGCTCAGTATCCGAAGTGATTAAACCCATATCTGCTAATTTCCAATTACCCTCGTGATATAAAATATTGCCTGGTTTTAAATCTCTATGAACATATGACCTTTCATGGAGATATTCTAAACAATTTAATATATCGGCTAACCCATCTGGAATAGAATTATTTATACGAGCATCAATTATTTCATCTGTATAAACCTTATCTGCAATGGGCATTAAAAACCATGGTTCTTCATCTTCAAGAGATGAAAATAAAATTGGTATAAAATATTCTGAAGGAAATTTTTCTTGAGTTTTTACTTCTCTCGAAAATCTTCTTTTAAGACTTATTAGGATTTCATCAGATATGCTCTCTTTATCCTTAGGAGAAAAAGTTTTTCGCGCTACAATTGAACCGTTTTCTAATTCCACCTTATCAACAATCCCAAAACCACCCCTATTTATTCTTTCTAATACCTTCAATACTTTCATTTCCTATTCTTTTTTCAAAATGTACTGATAAATCATCAAGCTTGAGAACGCAAATAGAACCATATCTATATGTACCCTTCATATAACTTCCATTATCTATACCTATAACTTGTTTTTTACTTTTTATGTTTTTTAAGATATTTTCTCGTGTAATTGGAGTGTGACCATGAATTACAATCTTGTTACCAAGCCATTTTTGATTATATACTTTTTCCCAATCACGAAGCCATAAAAGTGACTTAATATCTGAAAATGGATTGTCTATCATCATATTTAATCCAGCGTGAACAAAAATATAATTATCAAGAGTATAATAAGAATTAAATGATTTTATCAACTCCAAATACTTTAAAGGTATTCTTTCGATTTCTGATACCAAAAAGCTTTTTAGTGTTTCTTTACCTCCATTTTTAAGCCAATTGATCTTTGTACTAATGTCTTCATACGAATCAATTAACATTTGCTCATGATTACCTGTTATACAAATAATATTAAAATTATGTTCTTTCAATAAAAAAACAGTATCTAAAACTCCCTTACTATCATTACCTCTATCAATCAAATCACCTAAAATAATAAGTACATCACTTTTTTTAAGACTTATTTTTTTTAGCGCCTTTCTAAAAAGGGTATTACATCCATGTATGTCTGATATTATATAAGTACTCACAAGATTTGTTTAGATGGTCAAATATAATCTATTTGGGGAGTAAGAGAATCATATTTTTTTGCCTTTTATTTCATTTAGAATAGTTGTTTTATGTAATCAGAATTAAAAAAATAGAGTTTCAAATTATTTTTCTTTTTTAGCATTTATTGATAAAAAAGCTGTCTGTTTCATAAATAAACCTACTCTTTTCACCGTATCTAACTCAATTTCATAAACCATATTATTATAATTAATTTTATAAATATCACCCGAATTCATTTTGTAAGTTCCAATAAGTTTGTTAGTGTTATTATTAGTATCATACATTTTAAAAACGGCTTCATCGTTTCTGTTTTTAATATATGCAGCCCCAACTTTTATATTATTATCAATAATTGTAGTGCCTCCTGCTTTAATAGTTCCATCAAATATTGAATCTAATTTACTATTTTTAAATATTTTATTAGATGATTTATTAAATGCAAAATTATAGTAGTCTTCACTATTTTTTGCGTCCAAGACAACATAAGCTTCATAAACTCTCTCCATAAAAGCTTTATATGAAATCCAAACATAGCCATCGTTTCCAAAATCTGTTCCATGAGAATTCAAAAACTTAAAAGCACTAATACTATCATCGTAGCCTACACATAGCATTGCGTGATAACATTCGTTCTTTGAACAGTCTATTTTGGGATTATCCCAAACAAACCTATCTTCTGCACGATTACCATAGTTATCATTACGAAAAGAATTATCTAAAAGAATACCTACAACCACTGGGTTACCTTGTGCAATTTCAGCTTTCACATCGAAATAATTTCCAAGTTTAGGTTTTAAAATGCTGTAAATTAAATAATAGTCTTCAATTTTAAATTTTTTTGCTTCATTAATCACAAATAAATTCGGCTGAGTTTTGCAATTTTTTTGATTAAATTTTTTTAATGTACTGATACCATTTTCTTTAAGGAAATCCAGAGCTATTTTAAATTTTATACCCTTATTACAAGGGGAAGTAATAGGAATTAATTGATTGTAGACAAAATATGGACTCATAACCAAGTTCGGATTTCCTTGCTCTATCCTTTCGTGATATGTTTTTAAACCATAGCCTATCGTCCATGCTGTACAGCTAGCATCAACACCTTGATTGCCTGGAATAGGAAAACCCAGAAGAATCTTTTTTTTTGGTATTGATTTAAAACCTTTTGGAATAAATTCAACTAATGGAAGAGAATCTATATATTCTTTAGTTGGCATGATAAGTCCCATATTTTTTTCGCCTATTTCTTGGGATTCTATAAAACTACAAAGAAAAAGAATAGGTAATATTATAAATTTTTTCATATCAAAATTCATAGTTTAACCCTAAATAAAAACCTTTCGGTTTAGTTTGGAAATTATATGTAATATTTTCTTCAAGTACACTTGTTGAAGAAACTGTATCGCCAATAGAAATTTTATCTAACTGTGGTGTCCAAGTCCAAACAGCACCACCTGTTATTGAAAAGCTGGTTGATGGAACAGAAAATCCACCTCCTAATAATAAATATGGTCGTTTTTTAGTAGGGTCAATACCTATTTGTATCAATGGAGAAAGAAATTGCGAATTTATATCGAAGTTAAAATTTAAGAATAGACCTGCCAAAGCTGTATTTTCATTTAAGTTATCTTCAGTCACTATTAATTCGTCAGAAGAGTTTGTGGAAACCCCATATCCCTTAAAAGAAACACTTGAGTAAAATAGACCAGATGAAATTGTAGGAGTAATAAAATCATAACGTTTAATAGTTATATTATAGACTTTTTCATTAGAGTCCTCAGTTAAACTCATATCAGTATTTAATATTCGTTTCTTTTCTTGAATTTTAAATATAATCGATTTACCAATCGGTAATGTAATTATCTTTCTTCTATAATATTCAGTAAAATTATTAGATTGATCTTCAAATGAATTTTTTAAAATGTCTATATAACCTACTAAAATTGGAATATAATTTATACCCCACTCTAAAATCTTCTCTTGGTCATTATAAAGTTGGTCTAGTTTTAATTTTAATGCAGCATCTTGAGCATCAGTTAATTTTTCTACTGATTCCTTTAAATTATATAATAGACTAATATTTTTTTTATACTCATCTTTTACCGATTGAATTGCTGCTTCTGCTTTACTAATAATTAATAAAATTTTTGATACATCTTCTGAATCATATAATTCTTTTGTTACTAATTTTAATCCTTTTTCAATATTTGGTATACCTTGAGAGTTTAATTTAAGTAATATTTTAAATGTATTACAGACTTCTGTAGATCTTGAAATCCTGTTATTTCCAAAATTATATATTATTGGGAAGTCTTCTTTTAAAGTTTGATAAGTTAAAATATTACAATCATTATTTAAAATTGCACTTTTTGGAGTAAATCCTGAAGCACCTTTGGAAATAACACTAGATATACTTTTTATAGCTGTTTTTAAATCTTCGATTCTAGAATCATTAATAATGCTATCACTTAATTTTAATTGGTACTTAAGAGGATTTTTCCATTTAAAAAAGATTGAAATATTTTTTTTTTTGATATTGATAGTATGCTCTTTAGCTAAACTTTCTGGGGCATCTTTGTAACCAACGCCCTCAAAAAAAATTGTCTTTGTTTTGCCTATATCAACATATATGGATGCTTTTTTACTAAGAGTAGAGGTTGATTTATCTTGAGATAAAGTAATAAAACTAATTGAATTGAAAATTAAAAAAAAAAGGTATTTCTTATAAATCATAATAATTATTTTGTGCTTTAAAGTTATGAAAAATAATTTATTTCAGAAATACCTACAATTAGGTATAAAATTTACTTTAAATTAAAATCTTTAATTTATACATTTCAAATTAATAACTACCTTGTTTATTATGTTTGCTCGATAAAATTACAAAAGATTGTTTTTCAATAATTAATTCAACTTTCTCAATTGTATTGTGAAATAATTTCTTTATTATGTTCAACCCTATCCATAGTAAATTCTAAAATACCAATCAGTTGAGCTAATTATCTTCTTACTAAACCATGTGCAATTTTAAAAAAACATTTATTATACAAAGAATTACTCCCGTCATCCCAATAGTTATATAGTAAAAGTTCATTTATTGTATTCCTAATTTTTTGGTAGGAATTTTTGATTATCTTAAGGTCTACGGTCGTGTCCTTTTTATTTCAGCATAAAAGCTACCGTCATCCTCCTGTATTAGGAGCAAATAGCAAGGATTTTCAGTTTTTATTTCAATGTTACAAATTGGCAAAAAGCATATTTTTTTTAAAAATAAAGATAATTTTACTAGCTATCTTAAAATAAATTTCCAATTAATATTTTTTGAGTTATACGCTTAAGAAACATAATTTAATTATTTTCTTAACTGATTTTAAGTTTTTTATATCTTAATGAATTCATAATTTCAATTAATATTTTTGTTCTTTTTTAAAGAAAACGAGATCGTAATTATTTGAAAATCAGAATTAAAAGTAACGGCAACTAACTGACTAACTCAAAATATTTTAATAATGTTGAGATAAAAAGAGACTATCTCATAGATAATCTCTTTTCATTTAGTTACTATTATATTACTTATTTCCCAAACATTAAAATCTCACTAACAACAACTTCGGTAATATATCGTTTTTCTCCTTCTTTAGTTTCATACGAACGTGAAGTTAGTTTACCTTCAATAGCAATCTCTTTTCCTTTGGTAATATAATTCTCAACAATCTCAGCTGTCTTATTCCACGCTACTAGATTGTGCCATTCAACTTTATCAATTTTTTGACCTGAAGCATCTTTATAACTTTCATTTGTCGCTAAGGAAAACTTCGCTAATTTCTTGCCAGAATCTAACGTAATAATTTCTGGATCGTTTCCTAAATTTCCTATTAATTGTACTTTGTTTCTAAGTGAGTTCATATTTTTTTATTTTTATTTTATTCTGAATCATTTGGTCGTATCCCATAAATTCTATTATTTTATTTAAATTAGTTCCTTGTGGTTTAGAGAGGTTATCTTCCCATTTATATATAGTTGATTGGAAAACTTCTAGCTCTAAAGCTATTTCAGAAGTAGTATAACCGTTTTCTAATCGGTATTGTTTTAGGTAATCTCCTATAGTAACTGGGTTAATATTATAGCCCCTAGGCATGGGCTTTTGTGCGGATAGTTGAATTTCGCATATGGTCAACAATGTTGTGCCAATAAGCCTTTTCAACTTTATTGCCTTGCTTGTCTTTGTAACTATCATCTGTAGCCATCGAAAATTTTGCCATTTTGTTACCATCTTTAAAAGTGATAATTTCTGGCTCTTGACCTAATCTACCAATTAATTGTACTTTGTTTCTTAACGTATTCATAAGATAAGTTTTTGTGCATCTTTTTTTAAATGCAAGTTTATAATTTGTTTTTGTTGATAATTTTCAACACTGCAAAGTTGCGACACTACTTAAGTTTTATTCGGTTACAAAACAATTACTTTCGGTTGTAATTATTTGTAGTCGTTTGTAAATGGATAAAAAATTGTATATTTGAGCATGGAAAATAGAAAATGTTTAGAATGCGAAGAAACCGTAAAAGGTAGAGTAGACAAGAAATTTTGCTCTGATTATTGTAGAAATTCTTACAATAATCGTGTGAATAAAGACAGTAAAAACCTCATCAGAAATATTAATAACCGACTCCGAAAAAATTATAAAATTTTATCTGAATTAAATATTTCCGGTAAAACTAAAGTAACAAGAACCAAATTATATGATAAAGGTTTCGACTTTCAATTTTTTACATCTATCTACACAACAAAAACAGGAAATACGTATTTGTATGTGTATAATGAAGGATACTTAGCCATAGAAAATGAAATGTTTTTACTAATTAGAAAAGAAAAATAAAATATGACAAAGGAGCATGCTTCCTTGCAAAAAAATTATTTCCAAGTATTCCCTTTTACTTTAATGGCAGCTTTTAACACATCTTTTTGACTTAATTGCCCAATTAACTTTCCATTTTCAATTACAGGAAACCTTCTTCTGTG
>Ga0115565_10001409_pt1 | contig 19831 bp, 13 predicted proteins | sample COGITO_mtgs_1105_FD_87199 | JGI IMG/M metagenome (GOLD analysis project Ga0115565, IMG submission 87199) | Pelagic marine microbial communities from North Sea - COGITO_mtgs_110530 | ecosystem: Environmental > Aquatic > Marine > Epipelagic | place: Germany:Helgoland, sampling site Kabeltonne... | reverse complement strand
TGGATTGTCAAAGTAATAATGGTTAGTGCGAAAAAGTAATGCGCTGCTATTTGATAAACTCCAAGATACTCCATTTACTGGAGTATCCGGATTCACATCCAATTGAAATGAACAACCTTCTCTACTATTAATCCTTGATTCCAATGAACGAATTGTATTTCCTTGTTCCAAAATGCCAGCTGTTAATGTAGTAATATTGGATTCTTTCTCATTATTCAAACTATTACATGTTGTTATATTTAGGTTCAATTCGGTGATCGTAGATTGTATTTTGACTATTTGATTATTCACTTGTCCTATTGTTGTTTCTGTTTGATTGTATAGTGATAATTGTTGTTTTAATGTATCAATTTCACCTTGATAACTTTTTATTTGACTATTTATTTGATCGATTTCTGTTTTGGTTCCCGAAAATCCTTTTAATTCTTTTTCTAATTTTTCAAATTCTTTTTTTTGTGCGTCTAATTGATTATTTAATTTGTCAACCGACTCTTTCGAACCAGCATAACTATCTAATTGAACTTTGATGATCTCTAATTCCTTTTGATTTTTCCCCAGTGCGTTCCAACAGTTTGCTTCATTGGCACCTTCTTCTTGAAATAATTGATTATTAATGTCTATTTTTTTTGGTTCGTTTGTACCTCCTTGTATTTTTAACAAATCGACTAAACTATCCACACCTTTTACATCTACATTATATTGTTCATAATTTTCAGTATATTTATTGACAAAATCAAATGTTATATACAAAATTATAGTGAAACATAGCGAATATATCATATAACACGGTGATGTGTCTTTTATAAACAAACCTGGATTACATAAAACTGCCAAGGCAAAAATATATAAATAAGATGGGAATTTCATAATTTATTATATATTAAAACATGAAAAAAAGTTGATATATAATTAACAATATGATTTACTATTGATCTGTTCCTGTAATGTATTAATTCGCTGTTGATTGGTATTATAAGTTCCTTGTAGTGTGGTTGTTTGTGTTGTTAATGTAGGCGTTTTTGCTTTACACGTTCCTAAGTCAGTAGTTAGTTGCTCTTCTTTTGATTTCATAGTTGACAATTGTTTGTTTAAATTTTCTAATGATTCGTCAGTACCATCAAATGCCAACATTTGTCTCTGTAGTCCTTCTAATTGGTCTTTATACGTATTAAATTGTTTGGTCAAGTTATCTAACGAGTTTTTATCTCCGTTATAAGCATCCATTTGACGCTGTAATGTTAAAATTTTATCTTTATAATCAATAACAGTTGCATTCAATTTGTCTAATGTTTGTGTTGTTCCATCATAACTATCCATTTGAACTCGTAATGTTTCAATGTCTTTTTGGGTTTCACCTAAAGCAGTCCAGCATTTTGCACTTGTGTCTTCCGCACCTGTAATCTCATTTTGAATATCAATGTTGGTTTGTTGTTGTTGCTTATGTGTATCCATTAAATCTACTAAATTTCCAATACCATTCATTGATAATGTAGCTTGTTCAAATGGTTCTATTGTACCATTTACTAAACCAAAAGTAAAATACAATGCTATTGTAAAACATATTCCATGAAATATATAGGTGGTTATATTCATTTTACTCTTCATGAAAAATCCAGGACTACATAAAATATATAGGGCAAACACATATATGTATGTAATAATTTTCATAATTGATATATATTTAAATATGAAAAAATTTTATATGGAATCTTTCTTTATCAATTGTAAATTTAATTGACTATTCTTCAATTGTAAATCTTTAATAATACCATTTAATTTTATTACAGAACCTTCATTTCCTTCTAATGAGTTGACCTGTGTCTGTAATTGTTTTATTCTTTCTTTGTTTTCTTTATGTGTTTCTTGAAGTTTATCAACAACTCCGTCCTCTCCTTTATAGGCGTCAAGTGTATTTTTTAAATATTTATTATCATCTCCCAGTTTATTTATTTTCTTAAGTGAATTTTGTAACAATTTATCTGCGTTTGTTTCTCCTGAAATATCACGTTTTGGTTTTCGAACTTCATTATTAATAATCACTGTATTTGATTCACGTTCTTCGCGATTTTTACCAAATAGATCTGCTAAATGACCCATTCCATTTACGTTAATTTCACGCTCGTAAAATCCTTCTTTCAATACTCCATCATATGTAAAATAAAATATTATGATAAATAATGTTGAATGTAATAGAGTGCCAAATTGTTTATCATAAGAAATAAATACATTTGGTGTTAATATAATAAATAACGCAAATACATAAATCAGTGATATTATTTCCATTATATATTTACTATTGAAAATAATCAGTTTGGATTATTGTCTACCACAACCATTTACCGGTTGTCCATTAATTGTAACATATGCTCGAGGCATGGTTGTATTATTACCATATCCCCCATTTGTTATAACATATTTTGTACATGGCAAATTTGAAGAGTGTGTGTAACTATAATAAGGACCAACATAAGGATGTCCTTGAACTCCGCGATTGAAACAACTATCGTCACTTGACGCCACCTGATTATATGAACCATTATTATCCTTGTATAAACGCGAATAAGTGTCTGTAGCACCAGTTCCATTTGGACCACCACTACTTTGTTGATATGATAAATTGTTTACTGCGCTACAACCATCTATCAATATAGTATCACCCGGACACAAAATAACATTAGATTTCATGGTATTCAAATTATTAATATCCGCACTACCCGTATTTGTTACGGTAGTAGAACCATTTTGATTAATCCATCCATTTGTAATGAGTTCTCCGTCACAACAAGGTTGTTGATTCAAATAATCCATTCTACTTTGTAATGTATTAAATTGACTTGCCAATGTTCTTTCCTTAGTTAATGTTTGATTAAATGTTTCTTGTTTTCCTTTTAATTTTGAGTCTAATATACTTATTTCGGTTTCTTGAGATTGTATTTTTGTTCTAGTGATTTCATCACTTGCGTTACAATCTGTCAATTCAGATTGTAAATTCGAAATATCATTATCTAGTGCTGCTTTTTTAGCAACCGCTTCTTGCAATTCTAATTCCACTTGTTTATACGTTTTTATTTCAGTTTGAATTTCACTCATACGTTTGTCCATTTGATTAATTTGTAGTTTTAATCCATTTACTTCAGCATTTTCTTCCTTATATTCAGATAATGTATTATCTAATTGTATTTCATCTTTACGTAATGGATATATTTTAGAGTAAGTATTCATCAATGTATTTCCGTCATCATAATTTATTTCCTTTTGTTCAATCCGATTATTGTAATCAACATTCGTTACATTTTTTTGTTTTGTAGAATTCATTAAGTCTACCACATTATTTACACCCGTCGATGCTAATGAAATACTACTTTGTTGCGAATTATTTGGGAGATTGTCTATATTTTGTATATTTTCTTTAAAATGCGTTTTATTAAAATATAATAGTGCAATTAAAATAAGTAAACTTATAATTATCATATGAGTATTATGGAAAGATTTTATAAATGTAAACAATTTCATTATTATATATACATAATGATGAAAAAAGATTATATCTAAATATATTCTTGAATCCACGAAACACTATTTTTCAAATATTGTAGTGCGCAAGTTGAAATTTTATTTCGCATTTCATCGGTTTTACTCGGTATTTTGGAATTATAAGAATTTATAGTTGTATTTAGTTCAGCAGTTTTTGTAACACTTGAAGAAATATCTTCTTGTAAGTTACTATTTTTTGTATTATTGTCACTAATAATAATTTCACTATTTGCTAATTCTGTTTTACATTTATTTACTTGGTTCTGTAAATCTTTCTTTTCCACTTCCAAACTATTAATATCATTATTTAAATCTTTGAATTCTTTCTCCATATCATTGAATTTAATCAACTTTTCCTCTAATTGGGTCAATTTACCTGTAGTTTCATAAAACAGTTTTTTTAACTCGGCAAGTTCTTCGGTTGTTCCACTATATGCTTTTATCATTGTCTTTAATTTTTGTATATTTGTTTTCAATTCAGCAACACGTTCAAACGCCTCAATCATCATTTGTCCAAGAATATTACTTTTATCAGAACGTCTAGTATTATTGCTAAAACTTACGTTTAATTCATGATCATTTATCTCAGATTGTTCTGTTTTTAATGCTTTCATATTTTCTTTACCTGATAATAATACTAAATTATGTGTGAAATAAATAATCAAAGCAAAGCATAATGAATGAATGAGTAAGTGAGTTTTAAATAATATGGATGGACTTAGCAAAACAAATATTGCGAATATATAAATAAATAAGAGTATTGACATAGTTCGTATATATACCACCACAGATTTAAACCAATCGGTTAAACATTTTGAATATTTACATAATAGTACATCCACCACCCCAGGTCGGAGGAGAGGGGCAGTTCGGTGGTGGGCAGTACGTTGGTGGGCATGGTTGCCATGAATAACAACGATTTATTTGATTATTTTTTTGATTTATTTGACTATTTAAACTATTGATTGTATTATTTTTTTGATTTATTTGACTATTTAAACTATTGATTGTATTATTTTTTCCATTTATAGTACCACTTAAACTATTTATTGTATTAGTTTGTCCATTTATAGTTCCGTTTAAACTATTGATTGTATTATTTTTTCCATTTATTGTATTAGTTTGTCCACGTATTGTATTATTGTTTCCATTTATTGTACCATTTAAATCAACAATATTTACGTTTTTCGAATCAATCGTTTCAGTTTGTGTTTGAATAGTACCATCTTTTTGTTGAATACTTTGATCCAATACTTCAAGTTGATCATCTTTTCCATCTATTGTCGTTTTTTGATTATTAATTATTTCGTTTGCTAGGTCCAGTTGCTTCATCAATTCTGCTTTCTTTTCTTCTAATTGCGATACAGTGTTTTTTAAAGAAGCAATAAGTTCTCTTGTTCCAGCATATGACGCTAATTTTGCGGTTAAATCTTCAATTTTTTGTTTATACTCCGCAATTTCTTGTATTTTTTGCTCACATAATTCAATTATTCCACTATTATCACTTGCTGGACTGACAACATATTCATTATTTACGCGAACATTAATTATTTTTTCGCGAACCTCTTCATTTAAAGAATTCACTAAATCATTTAACCCATTGACATCTACTTCATCTCCTTGAGTCATACATTCCTGATTTCGTTCGACAAAATCAAATGTAATATACCAAACAATCGAAAATAAAATGGCATTAATTAAACCATGATTATTCCTTTTGTTTAATATTACTCCAGGTGTAAATAATACATATAACGAAAAAACGTAAATGAATAGAACTATACTCATATTTTATTTATATAAAATATGACATCATTTTATCATTGAAAAAATCAACGTTAATCAAATATAATCTGCGTTTTTACTATATTACTTTGATTGTCTACCAAATATAATACATCATTGTAACCTACAATATCTATTAAATTTCCACTTAACTTGCGGTTTAATTCTTTGATTATTCCTCCATATAATGGTACATAGTATACCTTTCCATCTGTTTTATGAAGAGCAAAAATAATATTATGTACAACTACTAATTTGGTGAGTTCCGTATTATTTGCCAGCATTTCATATGGTCCTAAACCATTTGTATTTAAATCAATTCCTTCTTTATAAATATGTAAGTTTTTATCGATTCCAACAATATATGTCCCATCGTAATTCAAAGAAACCATGGTAAACGTTATTGTAGGACGACTCCTACTATTTTTTTTTATAGTCATGTATTTTCCATTGTGTGTTAGTTCGCAGAAATCGCTATTTATATTAGAATATAATGTTTTATTCTTTTCACAAAATACTATGTGCTGAAAGGATGTAACGGGGGAACCATCTGTTTGTGCTGAATATAATTTCCATTCGCTTCCTCGCGTTGCTATATTTGTTAATGAACGATAATAAATAGCACCATATTTGGTAGTTTTGTCCGGTGATACTTCAATTAATGGACCCACACAAAATAATACGTCCTGCTTATTCATTGATCCAATTACCATATTACCTCCGATTCCACCCGTTGTACCATAGGTGGTTATAGTCGGATTCTGAACTAATACCCACTGCGTTCCATTCGATATATATAATTCTCCTTTATCCGAACACGCAAAATACGTATTTTTATATATTAATAATTGTTTTATATTTATATTTGCGCGCTTCAATACCATTTCAAATTCAGGAGCTTTTTTTTCGTAATATAATTTATTTATACCAGGCAATAATAAACTTTGTTTCCATTGCGCATAAAACGCACTATCGGTACGTGTAATTTGTAGTTGTTTATAGATATTGTTGTATAAATACTCATTATTCAAATTTGTTGTAAACGTATCATTTAAATTGACTTGAGAATTTAATGGAGAACTGTATACATGTTCTACAAAACTAGGGACACTATTTAATTGACGAGTTGAACCTATTTTTATTACATCCAAATACACTATTTCCCATTGCGAAGATAAATCGGCATCTTTTGATCCTATAATATTGTTTTTATTAATTCCCAAATAAAATTTATTTGGATAATGTTTTGCGTTGTAAAAGGCACATGATGTAGATGTTACTTTTATCGGCATCCATGTTTCGATGTCTTCATCGGGCGTTTGTGAAAAATTACTAACACCGATCATTTCATTATTTTCATTCATTGATACATATTTATTATGTCCGCAATTATATAACGAAATTGTATAATTTCCGATTGTGTTATTTACAGGTTGCTTTTGATATAAAAATACAGTTCCTCTACATTCCAAACTATTATTTAAATTTTTATTTGGAGAATCTAATACATCCATTTCACCATTCGAGTTCATTTTTAAAAAACCCTTGTGTTTTCTATTCCATAACGCAACCACGGGAGTATAACTTACAGAACTATCGAATATAACCGCATCCATTAATGGAGCACTTTGAAACCATGTCCAAGAATCATCACTATGAAACATTATTTCTTCCTTATTATCATATACCGAAACATTGAGTCCACAAGGACTGTTTTCAAATCCTGTATTGTAGCAATGAAATTGTAATTTATTCGCACCTTGTTCTAAAGTTAGTTTATGCGCAATTCCTACATTATTTGTAGTTGGCAATTGTGTTGCTTTTGTTGTTTTACGTGTATTACTATTTTCAATTATCAAATAACAATGTTGTCCACATGCCATATACAAAGTAATCTCAACTGGTTGAAACGCATAATATACATATTGAAATGTGGCACAACTATTCGAACTTGTTCCCAGGTTCGCATTTTTTGTGAACCAAATCCATTTGGAGGTTTGGTCTTTCCAAGTATCATTTAATGACCATGGTTTCATGTTATAATTTCCTAATACAATTGCACCATTTCCAGTTCCTCCGCCATTGTTTGTACATTTTCCCCATGATTCATCTTCCGCAACATAATCCGCACAAATTGGATTTGATTTTGAACAAGTGCGATTTAATGATACTGTCTCACCGGGTTGTCCGCAGCAAGGGGTCTGTTCAGAATAATTTGCCATACACCCGTCAGCCTTAAATTTGAAATTAGGTTCTGTTTGCGGTTCCATCATTTTTTTATAGGCGGCTTCGTAATCATTGGTTGTTTGTTGTATTACTTCTTCACTCGGTTTTGGTGATAAAATGGAAGTGTCCACATTATCAATCGGTCCTATAGGTCCGAATGGTGCGGGGGCTTGTACCGTATCTTCTTCTAAGATAATTCCTTGACCATAATCGTTATTAATTTGTATTTGAGGTTCTTCGTTATAACCAAACAACGATCCTAATGCACCCACTAATTTACTAGAATCTTCTATTTGGAAATCAACTTTCGTTTCCATTGATTCTTTCTCGTTATTTACTAAATCATATGATGCGTACAAAATTGTGCTAAATACAAATCCATATAATATTACGTGACTTAATGTCACTTTATTTGTTATTTTATATAAAAAATTAGGTATGCACAATAAAAATAGGCAAAATATATACAGTAATGTTTTATATTTCATTTATTATAATATTTTGTTATAATAAATTGTGAATATTATTGCTTTTTTCTCTTTTTTCTTGTTTTACCACCTTTCACTTTTCCATTCGCAAAATCAATCAAATATTGTCTTCGTTCTTCTTCGTATTTTCGATTTTCTAAATCAACAAGTATTTTTTGTCTAACGCGTTTTGCTGCCAATTTCTCTTTTCTCGTTTTTGGTTCGTGATTGTTCGTTTTATTTTTCTTATGAAATTCTAATTTCTCTTGAGGACTTAGATTGTGTATTTGTGTTACAGGATCATCTGGAAACGATACATTCTTCCTTTCCTTTTTTGTTTTTGGCGATTCTTTTTTTGGTTTACTTGTACCAATACCTCCTCCTTTCTTCATAGTTATAATATAACTACATTATAATGTTATTTACGATTGCTTTACAAAAATCTCTTTGTTTGGTCCAATAATATATTTCACATGGTCATTATAATCTAAATGAACTTTTGCAATTGTCCAGTCATTCATTTCATCCCCTACTACGCGAAATTCATGAGTATTGCTGATTCTTTGTAATATATACGTGACACCATTGTCATTTTTCCAAACATAAGTATCATTATCTTTCGACTTTTGAATAGTTGCGTAATGATTTAAATTATCATTTCCGATTTCTACTTTTTTATCAACTATATATTTTCCTCCAATATCTCCATCCCATTTTCCACCATCTTCACATAAACCACATGTTCTTGGACAATTTTCTTTCATCCAAGTACCTAGACACGGTTTTCCATTTAATGGACAGTCATCTGTTCCACATTTTGTTTCTTTCGTACTTCCTTTTCCACCGGGACAGCATTGTTTCCACGCTGGACAATTCGTGTTATTGTTCAAACATAGTTCTTTGTCTTTCGTTCCTTTATATTGTATATTTGGTAGTGTATCATCATTCGAAACGCATTGACCCCAATTTTTATCCGCAACATAACCGCTACAAATAGGTTTATATTTGGGACACTGGTTTTCGGTTGGAACATCTGCTGCGGGTTGTCCACAACATGTTGATCCAGTTCCATAATTTGCCGCACAATATACATTTGTTAAACGCTCTTTTTCTTCATGACCATGTTCCATCACTTTTTCCAAATCATTTTCAAGTTTATATTTACTAAATAAGGGAGGAACATCTGTGAATATATTTTCGGTCGTTTTCGGAGGTTCTGTATAAATAATACGTGACTGTGGATCTAATGAAGACATTCCATTATCTAATTGAACATCTCCTAAATTCACATTGGTCGCATCTATGTCGTATTTATTCCCTTGTACATCATATGCGTTAAATGTTGCTCCTTCAAATTCTTTGTGTTGAACAAAATCAAATGTCAAATAAAATATCAAAGAGAAGCATATACTATAAAGCAAATATTGTTTGTGCGCTTTTATCATTATATTTGGACTAAATAACACAAATAAAGCAAAAATATATAATATAGTCAATAGTTTCATTATATTATAAGAGGACAAAATATTCATTATTTATATGGATCTCTATGGTTGGTCACATTTTCTTACCACAACACTATCCATTCCTGGAACTACATCTGTTCCAGGCGTTGTTGTTGTATTGTCTACTTCCTTTATTACTATTTTTTCCATGAATTTTTTATCAGTTTCTATATTCGGTTTAGGATGAGGATCGTTTTCCACGCATTTTCCCCATTGCTGTCCGTTTATATAATCTACACAATGAGGTTTTAATGCTCCACATACATTTTCATCGGGTATATAAGCATGTGGTTGCCTACAGCAGGAAGTATTTGTCCCATGATCTGCCGCACACAATATTTCATCTTGTTTTTTTCCCAAAGTAGGCACTAAATCATAATATTGATTGCTATGTTTGTGAGAATCTAATAATTGAACCCGTTTTTTCATATTTTCATAATCGTAATTGCGAAAATTAATATAATCATATGGAGGAGATTTGGTCAATTTATCTAATGATCGATCATTTTTATCATCTATGATCACTTGATTGTTAAGGGTTTTCGTTTTATCTAAACTTTCGTTTTCAATGGGCACCAAACTTCCTAAAGATGAATTTTGCGTTTCGATATCATATTTCACATTGCTCGGTTTCGATTCATACGTTCCAATTGTGGCTCCTTCTTTTTCGGTCATTCCAATTTTCGAATAGGTTACATAAAATATTACGGAAAACAATAACCCATGGACTAATGTTTGGACCATATGATTTTTAAAAGAGGATTGGAATATAAAATTTGGTGAAAAAATTACAAATAAAACAAAAATATATATTATAAGTAACAAATCCATTATAATATGTATGTATAAATTATTGAGTTTATAATTTGGGATCAATAAGGACCATAAATTTATTGTAACCTGCTAGTTCTGATTCAGAACCATAAGTAACCATTAATTGATCACTACTAACATTCGTAATTGAATTGCTGTCATTTGTATTACTATAATTGTTTTCTGCTGGGAAAAATACAGAATTTGGACCCGTATTTTGGTAATGAGGCATAATGTTGGTTTTATAATTATTTGCTATGTGTTGAATACATGTACCAATATTATAACCATCAAATTCTGTAGCACCTGCTGCTGGAACAGACTCACTTGGAAGTAATAAGTATCCCGCGTTGTCTATTTTTATCTTTTCTTGTGCTAAGGTGTTGTCTTTACTATGAGCGTTCCATAATACATATTTTCCAAAACGACCAATAATGCTATATTCATCCCCATCGTGTAGTTCGCTTACTTCTCTACACGTGAATACTTGTGGGTCCACATCAATTTCAGGAATAGGATCAGGGGGAACAACTTTTGGTTTTTCAGGTGGAGGTGATACTAATTTCGGTTTTGCTGGTATAACTGGTCTTTCTTTTTGACATGTGCCCCATGTTTCGTTGGCAATATATCCATTACAATACGGCGTTTCTGATTTACATGTGTTTTCATAAGGAACTATTGCCGGCAATTGTCCACAACACGCCACATTATTTCCATAATCGGCACCACATTGTAAAGGTAAAGTGGGAAAACTGGGCGGAGGTTTTATTGGCGCTTCTTCTATTGGAGGAGGAATGAGCACCCAATCATTACTTTCCTTTTCATGTAAACTTTTCACTAAATCATTGTTCCCCTGTGGTTCATTAAACATAATCATTGACTCTATTATAGGTTGAACATAACCATGGATAATAAAAAATACCGAGGTAAATAAAAACGCATTCATTAGAGCACTAAACAATGGTTGTTTGTGAGAAATATGTAAGGAAAAATAGGGGTTCTTATTAAATAACAAAAATAATAAAAATATATATATTATAAATTGAGGATCCATTATAATATGTATTTATATAAAATTTAATCGGTTACTTATGCTGGACAAGGAGTTACTATAATATTATTATTTACATCTTTCCGTATTTCCACATTATCATTGCCTTGTCCTGGTATTATAATATTGTTGTTAAGAATTTCATCCATATTAGTTCCACCTAAATTCGGTTTTGGATGTGGATTATTAGCAACACATTTGCCCCATTGAACATTGTGTATATAATCAGTACAATATGGTGTTAATGGTCCACACACATTTTCATCGGGAACATAATTGTCGGGTTGTCGACAACATGTTCTATTTTCTCCATAATTTGCCGCGCACATTATTTCGTGATTCGTGCTATTAAAATTGGGAACTAAATCAAAATATTGATTACTATGTTGATGGGTTTCTAATAATGCAATTTTTTTTTTCATTGAATCATAATCGTAATTACGAAATTTACTATAATCGTAAGGAGGCATTTTAGTTAGTTCGTCCGATTGACTACTTATTGGAGAAGAGGATATTACCTCATTTTTATAAGAAACCGTTTTCGGAGCAATTTGTTTAGAAGGCGGAGTTAAATTGGCTAAAGATTGGTCCGATATTTCAATATCATAACTTCTATCATGAACATTTGTTTCGTATGTTCCAATTGTTGCTCCCTCTTTTTCTTTCAATTCGATTTGTACATATGTTAAATAAAAAATGATGGAAAATATGATGGCATGAACAAAGGATTGTATTATATGTGTTTGAAAATGAGATTTAAACAAAAAATTGGGTGAAAATATCACAAATAACACACAAATATATATTATAAGTAAAAAATCCATTATAATATGTATTGATAAAAATCTTTCTTGTTTATGGCAATTATGAAACCGGCATTTTACCGTTAGAACAGACGCCCCATTTTTCAAAAGCAACATATCCATTACAATAGGGACTTACTTCAGGACATACATAATCTTCCGGTATATTTGCTGGCGGTTGTCCACAACATGATGTGGTTGTATCAAAATCCGCACCGCAATATAACCCCTTTTGCTTTGTTCGTTCATATTTTCGGTCTTTTACAATAGGACTTAATACCCATCCAATATTTTCCTTTCCACCTTGGTTTGCTTCTGCTATATTAACAGGAGTTTCATTTTGCTGCGTAACTAATTCAGATTTCATTGCTTGTAATTGACTATCGTCTTCTGTTAAACTAGGATCACTTAAATCGACCTTATTATTTATTTTATAATTCGTTTCCCTTATTTTTGGAGTGGGTTTCGAATTAATGAAAGAGGATGCCAACTTGGCTAAAGGGTTTCCCCCGTCTTTCGATTCTATATCTAAAGTAAGGGGTTCTTTTTGGTTCATCAAAAAATTATATCCTTGACCAACCAATATACTAAACACTAGTCCAAGAACAATCAATTGTATCATTTCATCTTTAAAATACGGTAATGTTATAACAAAATTGGGAATAAATAATAAAAATAGTAAAAATACATATATTATAAACAAGTTCATTATAATATATAACATCAAATTTTCGACAGTGTATTTACCTGACGCGATTAATTATTTTTGTTTGCGTCTTAGACAAATATTCTTGAATAGTAACCATATTTGGTTTATATTTGTCTTCGCCGCGTTCTGCTTGTACAAATATATCGTCTTGTAATTCACTAAATGAATAACTATTTTGAATCACATGATACCCGGGAGGTATATTTGATTCTACCGGTGGAGTTCTCACGTAAAAAAACTTTTCTCCTTTACGTCCACGTCCGCCTAAACGCAACCATGTTAATGTTGGACTCAATGATTTCATGGTAGTGGAAGAAAATAATATTACAGGCATTTGCGCAGTTGTACAAAACACCCACCAATCTAGATCAGTTATATAATAATCATCGCTCATAATGATACTTTCAAAACTGGATTGTTTTGTTAATATTGATTTCATAAGTTGATGCTTTCCTTGCATTTTTAATATGGAAATTACCTTTTCTTCGGATATACCTACTTTATTGAAAATATCACTATAACCTTTCCACAAGGTGGTTTTGATGTTTTTCACCGAAATGGTGGTGAAATAAATTTCTTGAAAAATATAAATCATCGGAATATAAGAACAATTGACCGATTTATTAAAAAATACCTCTTTTGCTGTATTTGGAAATACGCGTTTCCATGAACCAACTTTTGTATTTCCCACTACACTGGGTTTTGTACGTTCAATACAATCGATAATGAAATCTTGGAGTTTTTTTTCGATTTTTTTGTCAACCTTATTTTCTAATAAACCGTCTTGTTCCAACAAAGAGATCTTATTTGAGTAAGTTTGTGTTGATTTTACATGATCATCCGGTTGAGCATTGTCATATGTAATGTTTTGCTTAAAATCTCCCGAACCGTACGGAATCAACCCGCGAAAATATTCACGATTCAATTTATTTTCCAATAAAAATAGTTCTTCATCCTCAATATGATAATCTACATTTGTAATATTCATATATGTCTTTGGATATAGCATAAACAATCGTGTTCGATTATATCGAATTAATTCATCTGCCATACGTCCATAATAAATAGGTTCGTTGTCCAGATTACTCAGTAAATGTTTTTTGGGAAATAATGACATACATTTTCCTTGATCTGTGGTTAAGCAATATATAGGTTTAGAATCGTCTTTACAATTGTTTTCGTTACACATGAATATTTTTTCTACATTTCGTAATTCATTTTCACCCATATCTTTAAAATCAATGTGATTTCCGACCAATTTTTTTAAGGATTCTTGGACTTTCTTCCATTTATATCTGTATGATAAATATGCGTCTTCCATAATATCCAAGATAGTTTTCCGCAATTGACGATTTTCATAATTATTTAATTGAATACGAACCAAACTTCGGAATATAGAATAAAACTGACTTTCTAAATCTACCTTCTTTATTACATTTGTTCGCATATTTGGTTCTGTATCAGTAGTTAATGTTTTTTCAGCACTCTCATATTTTGTTTTACTATAAGAATATCCTCTATGATTTATTTCTTTGAGTCCATCATTATCAATTGATTGTGTGGGAGGATTAATTTGTACAAATTGGTTTGTTTCTGTAATAATGCCAATAATTAAACCATCTTCAATGACTTTTATTTCTGGACTAGATGGGACTTTTCCATTTGTGTCGTTCGAAATAACATGTAATCGGTTACGCGTTTGTCGATAATCTAACCAAATACTGGAATCATCCATATAGACACTTTTATAATCTTTTAGAATGGAGGATGGAAAACACGGGACGTATAATAATGATTGTCCCTCTTCTTTTAATATTCGTATTCCGATCACTTTATTACGATAATTCAATACCTGTTCTTGGACTTGGTAATGATGAAGTTTCAATATACGAATTAATTCTAATACGTCCAATCCACGTTTGAAATTATATTTACGTGGTATAGAAGACAACGGTCCACAATATTTTTTTCGACTCAATTCAATCAATTTCAACATTTCCCGAATTTCATGAATGGCAGTATATTGTAAAAATGCCTTTTTATATACAATATCATTCTTCTTCGCCTCTCCGGATTTTAATTTGTACACTATTTGTGCGTTTTTATCAAATACCTTGTTTACCGATAAATAATCCCCCTTTTCAAATGAATATACCATGTTGTTTGTCTTGGACACCACAATTGATTCATTATGTTCATACAAATGAACTGGTTCATAAAATGAACCCTGTTTTACAATGAGCGCGGTCTCTTTACGTTCATCATATTCAATTGACGAATACGCGTTAGATGGACATATAAATTGAACACGTTCTGTAATATCATCGTCACTAATTTGTAATATAATCAAATTCATTCCATCTTGTAGTAAATTCTTATTACGATGACAAAAGAAATCCCATAAATAGGTATGATCAATTGACGACGAATCACTTTTTAGAAATTTGGAGAAATTCATGAAAGATGCGATTGTCTCTTCCAAATAACGCGTTTGTATATCATCTTTTAAATCAATCGTTTTATAAAAATTCATTTCTTCATAATCTTCTATATTAATGGAAAAATCAGACATGGTTTGAGGTCTAAAAATAGACACTAAATTTCCGTTATGATATTGAACAAACATGTCCAAATCAATTGCCTTAACTATTAATGAACGCATTTCTTCAATAGAAGGAACATAATCCAGATTTTGTTTATAACTATAAAAATATGCCAAACACCCTAAAAAGGATTGATTCTCTGATTTTTCAATACCATACCTCAACAAACACTTTTCTCCTCCGCGAATTAACGCACTGTTTTTGATTTCAACCGATAAACTAGAATCACTTTTCAAAAATAATTGTAAAGATAATGGTAAAAAACCCCATCTATTTTGTGGCAATGGATAAGACACCGCGCTAATAATATAAGACGTTGTTTTTGGTAAAACCATTTCTGTTTCACTTTTCTTAGACGCTTTCTTTTTTCCTTCTGGTTTATTCTCCTTTTCATCCTCTTTTTTATCCTCTTTTTCTTTAGATGGATCATATTCGCATACATCTCGGCGTTTTACTTGATCCGTTGAATCCCATGCCTTTCCGAAACAACAAGGAATACATAAACCATCTGGATGCTTATCCTTCTTTAAAAATCCAGGAACATGTTGAACATATTTTCCATCTTTCATATGATTCTTTGGATTGTTAAATTCATATACGTATGCTCCTTTGGGAACACGATCCGCACCACGTGGAATGACTGAACCACATTTACCAGCGCGCACGTCTTCTTCGCTAATACTTGAATTGGTTTTCAAACACCAATATCTTGGACATATATACCAATGTTTTTTGTCATCAGATGAACCGTGATTTAACGCGTGTCCATATGAACCAGGATTCGTTTCGTCAATACGTTTCTTCTCTTCATTTGTTAATATAACAGGTTGGCGTCTATCGCCCGAAGGGCATGCTTTCGAATATAAAGGAAATTTACTGGATTCCTCTGTAACATATAAGGTCGGATCTAAATCCCTCATACGACGGAAAAAAGGACTTGGATTTTTAATGGGCATTCCATCAATATTTGCTCTATATTTTTCCTCTTCCTCTTCTTCGGGACTATTTTCACCGCCATAATATTCATCTTCTTCTTCATTATCTTCCGCATTTTCATCTACGGCATAATCTTCTTCATCAAAATCTTGATAATAATCCGCATCATCTAATTCTATTCCCTGTTGTCCATCATGTTCTTCTTCTTCTTCTTCTTCTTCTTTGACTTCTTCGGTTGGTTTATATAATTCTGTTAAATTCCCGGTTGGAACAACAACTGTATCTACATCATCTTGTATTTTCAGATCCGATGATTTGATTTTCATTTTCTTTAGTTTTGCGGATTGTAACAAAATACTTTTAGGTTTTTGACTCATTCGTAAAATAACATCAATGTACAATGATAATTCTGAAAGATATTTGGTAGAATTAATATCTTTAATCGAAACAACTAATTCATTTTTCAAAGGTTTCATTTTCATTGTTGTTTCAAACCCTGGATTCTCAATAATTTGTTTTTTCAATAACTGAAATTGTGAACGAAATTCACCAAACGTTATTATAGATTCTTCTTCGGTCATATCAAAATTATCCATTAGACCTTGAATAACATCGTCTGAATTACCACTACGGTCATAAATTTCACGTATAATTGCTGCTTTTGCGTCCATTTCTTTGTAATTTCGCACACGTTTGAAACGCATTTTTGCACCTTTCGATATATCTGTTGAAATCACATCAAAAATGGGCGTAATAGAATCCATTTGCTTTTGTAAATTCATCTTCACTTCAATTGGTAAAATATATTCATGGGAAAGTCGAACATTTTTTACATTATCATGTTTCATATGTTCAAAATTCTTTAAACTATATCCAAGTGGCTGTAATACATTATTCAATTCTGTAATGATTGGTTGAATCATTGTTTTCAATGTTTCATTCAGCAATTCCAAATCATACAATTCTTTTAATGATCCATTGATTCGAATGTTCCCGTCGGGTTGAATATTCACAATTATATTTATTTTATCTTGAACATATAACGATATTTGTCGCCCTTTTCCAATTTCGCGTACTAAACGCATAATTACAGATTCTTCCAAAACAGGTATTTTTTTACCATCTACCGAAATATTATTGGAATAAATACGATACATATTTTCTTTTCTAGACCCAGGATTATATTTTATAAAAGGGATTTCTTTGGTCGAATGTAAATTACGAAATACATAGTCTAATGGAAAATTCATATTGTGAATGGTTTGTAATTCAAAAGAAAATTCTCTAATTCCGCGTTCGTTATATTTCATAGACTGTTTGTCTTTGATACTCCAAAATGCCTCACGATATATTTGAGATACTTCAAAACTTCTCTTCATTTGTTTTGTATTCTTTTTTTCACTATCGTTTGCCAATTCTAGTTTTTGTTGGTCTAATAAACTCTTGGATACTACGCCTAATTTATACAAAAAGGGAAAGTATAATTCACATAAATATTCGCTTTTCATATTATTTTTTTCTCCATAATCAAAGACGTTTTTTGCTAAACACACCATTATATTGTTTTTAGGACTATAGTCTAAAAGTAACGACTTTTCAAAAGAGAGTAGCGGGTTTTTTTCTGAAAGTTCATATCGGATGGGTTCGGTCCATAATTGATTTTTGTAAGGATTACTTGGAAACAAAAAATCGTAATATTCGCGAAATTCCATACCAATCGGTACGAACATTTCTCTTGGACCCGATTCGCATAAATTCATCCATTGTTCATAAGTAAATACATCATTATTTAATCCTCCTTTTTCGGGAGTACCATCATCTAAATCATATGGATTTGTTGAAATATTTGTAGCATATTGAAAGAACCGTTCTTTTGTTAATTTTTTCTTATCATTATCAATAATTTCTTGATATAATTGAATCATGTCTAAATATTTTTCTTGATGTCCAAACATGTACATTTCTTCAATAGAAACTTGATGAGAATGTTTGTTTTTCTTCGATAGTTCCAAAAATTCATTCATCAATTTAAATTTAATTGAACGAATAGTATCATCTTTGTGAATTAATTGATCTGAAAAAATAAGTTGAACTTCCTTTTCCTGATAATATTGAATTTCTATTTTGCTAAAGATGTCTGTCATATATTCCGAAGAGCGAAGACCTGCGCAAAATATAAATATCTGACTTACTTCGCCATTTTCATCCAATATGTGCGCTTTATAAATATTTTCGTTTGGAATAAATAGTTTTTCATCCTTTTGTTCTATCTCTTCCATTTATATATAATGAAATGATGTTTTTATACAATATGAATCGTATAAAAATTTATACTCGTTGTCCAAGAAAATTATTTATTTCTTCTTGATTTTCTAGATTTTCTCCCCTTTCGTCCCTTTTTACTTTTTCTTGATTTCTTGGACTTTCTGGTTCTTTTTGATTTTCTTTTTCCGCCTTCTATTGCGAATCGTCCTTCTGAACTTGCGAATGATTCATCGCCGTTTGTTATTTGTAATGGTGTTTCTTTATTTAATAATAAACGACCTAGATTAGTTGTGGCACCGGTTATCAATGTTATTCCCGCACTACTTAAAGTCCATGACATGTTTAACATTGTAGTTACTTTTGCAGTATTCATTTTAGCAACTTCAGTAATTGCATCAACTGTTTGACCTGCTATACAAGTAGATGATTCGGACGATCCAAAAAAACTGTATAATAATGAAGTTGCTGTATTACCGGAGAGTGCACCACATCCGTTCAGAATTTTGAAACGCATTACATTAGTCGCCTCTCGTGTTACAGCACCTAAAACTGCTATAGGCATATACTCGACCGTTCCTTTAAAATTTGTAATTAACTCTTTTAACGTTATATTCAATTCATATTCAACATTAAATGCTTGTATATTCTCTGATACTAGATGCAATATAACAATACCCAATATTAATGACATCAAACTACCAATAAAATTAGCATAAAAAAATAATTTTTTGTTTCCTTGTGGAACTTCTTCTATGTCATCATTATTATATGGAACCATTTTACCATCGCCATCCCCCCCTAACTTAAACCCTTCTTTAAAACTTAAATCTGTCTTCGCAATAGATTTAATCATCTCCATTTTATTTTTTTTGCTTAACATTGAAAGAAATCTATCGAAAACCTTTTTTTCAGGTATATTTAAAACCTCCCACGCACTTAGTATATCTTCATTGCTCATACCTGGAGGAATACGAGATCCTTTGACCTTTGCTAATTTTGGAAGGATGGTCTTTAATAATTTTGTTCCTTTTTCAATATTGGTCACAATGCTTTCGATTAACTCTACATTGCTTGATGATAGTTTTAGTTTTTGACTCATTTTATCAAAATATATATATATATATATATTACTGC
>Ga0115565_10001407_pt1 | contig 19863 bp, 11 predicted proteins | sample COGITO_mtgs_1105_FD_87199 | JGI IMG/M metagenome (GOLD analysis project Ga0115565, IMG submission 87199) | Pelagic marine microbial communities from North Sea - COGITO_mtgs_110530 | ecosystem: Environmental > Aquatic > Marine > Epipelagic | place: Germany:Helgoland, sampling site Kabeltonne... | reverse complement strand
CGAACCGAAATCAACATTTTGTTGGCTGAAAAGAATGTTGGGTTTTACCGACAACAGTAACTGGTCATATTGAGTTTGCGTGAAAAAAAGCGGGATAGGCGTAAAAACAACGTTCGCTATCTGGCATGCCAAATCTATCACTATCCAATCTATTGAATTATCAGCGTGTAGGCTAACTGAGTAGGCATTATGTTTTTTTAGCCAAGTCGACAAGCCTTTTACACGCTTAGCCAATTCCGCATAGCTCAAGTGAGCATTTGCACTCTCAATCGCAATATGATCCTGCATTGCTTTTGGCACATCTAATAACGTTTGTATTAACTCACTCATCGCAATTACCTTTTGAGCTTGTGAGTAGTAAGCGCAATTTTATGTGCTAGCTGTTCAAACATTTGTTTGAAATGACTCGATATATTGATCGTATGCATGACAGCCGCTAGGGAAACTAGCACAACTTGCGGATTTGTTTCGTAATATGAACCCCAGTTACTCAATGAGCTTTGTAATTTATTTTTATCCGCCTGCGCTATATACCGACAATCAATTCCAGCCTTACCGATTAACGTCACTACACGCACAGTTCCAGCAAAAACCATGTATTCATAACCATTACAAAATAAAGACACGGCTGTCGTGAGAAAAAGCGGAATAGTAAATTTGTTTGAGTTGCTATATAGATGGCCTATTTCAGCGATCTTTTTACGTTCAGCGACAAGATGCGCTTGTAAACCGCTAGTTTGCGCGACATAGCATTCAATAGGTTGCGCCAAATATTGCTCAACGAATAAGTCTTCGTTTGCAGAGCGAATCCCTAACGCGGCTCTGAACTTGCCATTATTAATGGCTAAGACGTAGGGCATGCTGATATCAATATTCGCACCATAAGAGGATGCGAATCCATCCTTGATAAACTGCTCTGCCGCAATACGTCCTGTGTCATTTTTTTGGTAAACATCGAGCGAAAATGCGTACTTAGCTCGCGTTGTTCGCGAGGTGTCGCAATGATTCTTTTTTGACTGCACATGTAGCGGCTCGGTTGCTGCGCAGTCATCGGGTAATACGGTGTTTACAGTTTGCATTATTAAGACCTTTTAGTACTTTATGCTGCAAACAATAAGCCTGAAACCTTAAAACAATCTTAAAGTAAAAAATTAATCCTTAAATCATCCAACATACACCGTTGTGCGCCTAAAAGGAGCATGGTTGACGCGTACCAAACCAGATCGAACAAGACATTGACAGGGGTCAATGTCTGTGGATACCTCTGTGTCATCTTATCAGTCGCTAGTATTGATTTGCAGTAACAAGACATGAGGAAAAGTAACATGAAAATATTTTTATTGACGCTCTTATTGAGTATCGCGTTGTTTGGATGTAGTCAAGGTGCAGAGTCACCCAAAGGGTTTAATTTACCAGACGGGGATGCCGCTAGAGGAGAGCTTGCGTTTAAGAAATACCAATGTTCCGCATGTCATGTTTTTGAAAGCAAAGATGATGTATCTGTCAACGATAAAGCACTCGTAAGGGAGCTTGAGCATCCCATAAAACTAGGGACAAGCTTGTATTCTGTAAAAACATACGCACAGTTACTGACCTCAATTATTAATCCCTCACACAAAATTGCCCAACAGGCCTTTCCTCTTAAATATGTGACCAAAGAAAATGGTAGCTCCAAAATGCGCATTTACAATGACGTTATGACGGTGAACGAATTGATAGACATCGTCACTTTCTTACAACCCAAATATAAAATAAAACAGCCCCAATATACTCATTATCCTCGATATTAAGCGCTAAAACGACAGACAGCACTGGAGGGAATAAGATGACCGATATAGGATTAAACGTGAGCTTTGACGAGCTCTGCGATCTTATTTATATCGAACGAGACTGCATGGTAGACATTATCGAATATGGTATTGCAAAACCCGTGTCAGGGTCTGGAAAAAACGATTGGTACTTTGAAATATCCAGTATTATTTGGCTCAAGAAAGCAGTGCGTATATATGATGAACTAGAAGTTGATTGGGTAGCAGTTGCGATGATAATTGACTTGTTAAAACAAAAACAGATATTACAATCAGAGAATCAGTTATTAAAAAAGCGTATTAGCCGTTTCAATTCGCCAGATTATTAAACATACAAGCACTATTCCGAGGCTAGCAAATAGGCTCGAAGATCATCTACATCACACAGGGTTATTTGGCGTTTATTCACCTTAATAACACCTTGTGCGTGCATTTTACTGAGTAAGCGACTGATAGTTTCAATTGCCATCCCCAGGTAATTTGCTATATCAATGCGAGTCATGCTCAATCTAAATACTTGAGAGGGTGATGTGGACTGATTGTGTTTTTTGGACAAGTCCAATAAAAACTTAACCAAACGTTGCTTTGCGTCATGCTTGGTGAGACTCAGCAATAATTGCTGCTCATCTACAATCAAATGGCTCATTCTGCTTAATAAAAAATGCCTGCCCGTATCTGAGTCTATAAGGGCGCGATTAAAATCGTTTATGCTAATGCGGCACACACTGCTGTGTTCCAAAAATCGCACACTGTGGACATGAACCATCTTGTCAAACCCTTCAAGACCCATTAAATCACCCGGAAAATGAAAATTTGTTATTTGTTCATACCCGCTTACCGTATTGCTAAATGACTTTGCTGAACCTACCTGCATCACATAAAGTGCGTCGAATTGATCGCCTAAACGGAAAAGTCCTTCTCCTCTTCGAAAAGTTCGCGGTAAACTCCGTGTTCCCTCCCTTTGTTTACACAAGCAGGCTAACAGAGTGCAACTTGCGCAGTGCTCGTAGTTTTTAACGTTTGACAGCAATTGACGACGCATAAACAAGGCTCAGTATGTAATGTAAGCATGCAATTTTGGTTTGCATTCGAGTAGCCTTGATATTACGGCATATACCATTATGACTCTGTGCGTCATCGCACTTAAAAATATAGCCGCTAGCCTTCAGCAACAAATAGTAAGTGAGTTGGCAAAATAATTAGTAGTTCCAATTAACGCTTGCCTTTGCTGCCCTTCGAAAACATCTTGCTTATAAAACGTTTTGCATCTTTGTATATTAATATTGTTGCGCGTCAATATTTCTCGCAATAGTGCTTGTAAAATGACTTACAGATTGGAGCAACTAAGAACTAAGGTAGACTCATGAGAATTCGGCTTTTAAACGCAAAATCGTATGGAAGTATAATCTTCAATACGGCCATAAAGATACTTAAACGTGTTGATTTGGGATGCGTGGTATGAAAACACCAAATAGTATTTTTGTTGTGATTGACAACCAAGACATACCCCATATCGCCCTCGAACGTGCTCTGCAATTTGCGCTCGTAAATGATGTTCATATCATGCTTTTTAGCGTGGTATACGAACCTATAGAAGAACTTGAAGGCTCGCTATCAACTAAACATAAAAACGAAATAAAAGATTCATGTTTACACGACTGCAATCAACAGCTCGAAAAAATTGCCCGAGAACTAGATAAAAAAGGGATTCAGTGCAGCGTGAAAGTCGCATGGCACCGCGAGATTGAAAAGGCCATTGAAGAGGCTGTTGTGGTGTCTAAACCGGATTTAGTCATTAAAAAAATCAGTGCTAATCCAAAAAGCATCAATCCTTTTGCGATGCCGATTGATCGTCATTTATTGCGCTATTGTTCAGCTTCGTTGCTGTTGATTCAGCAATCGCAGTGGAGAACAGGACCGATAACGCTTGCAATCGACCCATCAGCATACGACAAGGATCATCTGGAACTAAATAGTAGAATTATCGAATATGGCAAGCTTTTACAAGCGCTTACCAAAAATGATTTAAATATCGTCTCTACTTTTCACCTACCCACTATTAGCCCAAGTATAACGATGTATGGCGTCGACTACGATATTATGCACGCAGATAGCTTTCAAATAATGAGAGATAAGCTTTTCAACATGCTAAGACAAGATAATATTTCAATGGCACAAATACATGTAGTTGAAGGAAACTCGGACCACGCAATTCCCAGGTTTATTGTCGATACTCAAAGCGGATTGTTAGTGTTGGGCACCGTTGGGCGGACGGGGATTTCCGCGTTTTTCCTAGGCAATATGGCTGAAAAAATATTGGCTGAAGTTAACTGTGAAATATTAGCGCTCAAACCACTCGAGTCGCTCAATTCACATGATTTGCATCGTTAGTTCTGCAACTTAAGGCTTCGCTAATTGTAAAGCCCTTTTGGACCCTATATTCACTATTGGTGTGTTTTCACTTGGCTTTGTTTGCTGCTGTATCACTGCGCTGGATGCACGGTGGGTGGACCTCTTTTACTCCCATAAATGGGTTTACTTACACTTTATTTGTATAGATACCCAAGCGGTCTGTTTCAATCTTAACCACCGCATAACACTCGCAGGAAAGTTCTTCAAGCTTGCATCTATCAACTACTTTTATATGTCCGCGTTTGTACGTAATAACCCCCTGTTTTTGAAGCTTACCTGCTGCCTCAGTGACGCCTTCCCGCCTGACGCCCAACATATTGGCAATCAATTCTTGGGTCATGGTTAAGTTATTGGACGCAAGCCTATCCAAAGAAAGCAGCAACCATCGGCACAATTGTTGATCGATAGAATGGTGTCGATTACACACTGCTGTTTGCGCCATTTGTGCCATTAATGCTTGGGTGTAACGCAATAAAAGCATGCGAATAATCGGTGCATTGTTAAATTCTTGACTCAATGATACAGCAGGTAAACGAAACGCATAGCCTGCACTTTGAACAATAGCTCTATTTGGTGTGCTTTCTCCTCCCATAAAAACAGCAATCCCAACTACGCCTTCATTTCCGACCACAGATATCTCAGCCGACGCTCCGTTTTCCATCACATACAGCAACGAAACAATGCAGTCAGTGGGAAAGTAGACATATGACAACGTTTCCCCCGATTCGTACACGACCGACCCAAGAGGTAATTTAGTCAATTTTAATAAAGGAAAAAGTCTTTGTTTACTCTCTTCTGGGAATGCATTTAACAATTTGTTATCTGAAATGTTTTTCAAGCTTTATCCCTACATGAAACGTTACGCTTATCTAAGCATTAAAGTTGCGCAATCTCCTCTGAAGGCTAACACTGACAATCACTACAAGCATAGCAAAAAGCGTTATCACACTATGTACGGTAACTCACATAAGCACCTTTATCTGACACTTAATTTAGGCGTCCTACTGCGTTTTTATGGTGCGGTTTTTCTCTTCTGCTTGGTTAATGTTAGCGATTCCTCTAATTAATGCATCCGGATTAAACGAAATACTATCGATGCCACAGTCAACCAAAAACTGAGAATATTCAGGGTAGTCACTGGGCGCTTGGCCACACATGCCAATTTTGGTACCTGTGATTTTTGCTTTTTCAATTGCCATTGTTATCAGTTGTATCACGCTTGGATCAAAGGGAGAAAATATATCGCTAAGTAATTCAGAGTCTCTGTCGGCGCCTAGGGTTAATTGGGTTAAGTCATTCGAGCCGATTGAGAACCCATCAAAATACTTGGCAAACTCCTGCGCTTGTAATACATTGCTTGGAATTTCTACCATCATATACAACTCCAGCCCATTTACACCTCGCACTAAGCCATTTTCTTGCATGACATCAATCACCTTAATGGCTTCTTGTAGCGTTCTTACAAATGGCAACATGAGCTTAATATTGCTAAATCCCATGTCTTCGCGCACCAACTTCATCGCGGCACATTCCATCACAAAAGCGTCTTTATACATAGGGTGGAAATAACGAGAGGCGCCTCTAAATCCAATCATAGGGTTTTGTTCGTTTGGCTCAAAACTTGTACCGCCAAGCAAACCCGCATATTCATTGGATTTAAAATCACTCATTCTGACAATCACGTCTTTAGGATAAAACGCTGCCGCTACTTTAGCGGTAGCCTGGGCTAGTGTTTGAATGAAGTAGTCTTTTTTATCTAAAAAATGATGGGTAATGTTTTCAATTTCTTTTTTAATGCCAGCATCTTTTAACTGCTCAAAATGGTGCAAGGCCATGGGGTGAACTTTAATTGAATTGTTGATAATAAATTCCATACGCATCAGCCCTACGCCATTATTCGGAAATTGTGAATAGCGAAAGGCCTTATCGGGATCAGCTAAAATCAACATGATTTGGGTATGCGGCATGCTAATTTTTGACGTATCGATTGCTTGTTCATCCCATGTTGCTTTATCTTCATAAACAAAACCTGTTTCACCTTCAGCGGTAGAAACTGTCACCACCTGACCATCTTTAATCGCAGTCGTGCCGTTACCTGTTCCTACAATAGCAACTGCGCCTACTTCCCGCGCGACAATCGCTGCATGTGAGGTTCTCCCCCCTTGATCGGTAATAATACCTGCTGCTTTTTTGAGAATAGGATCCCAGTCCGGATCTGTTCTGCCAGTAACTAATATCTCGCCCACATTGAGTTTGTTGATGTCTTTGGGAGAAGCCAACAACCTTGCGATACCCGAGGTAATGCTGTTGCCTAAGCCAATGCCTTGGCAGATTGTTTTACCCTTTTGTTGCATTCTATATTCTTTAAACTGGTTAGTGTGTTCGTTTTGACTGTGCACGGTTTCAGGACGCGCCTGCACAATAAAGATTTGCTGAGTGTCGCCGTCTTTAGCCCACTCAATATCCATATGTCGTTGGTAGTGTTCTTGAATAATAAGGGCCCATTGAGTAAGTTGTATTATTTCATCATCACGAAGAATGTATTGTTGTCTTAGCTGTAAACTAGTATTTAAATTAACGATGGCGTCTTCTGGCTTCAGTATGTCTGACGTTTTTTTTTCGCTATACACCATGGTCAATTCTTTACTACCCAATTTTCTTGATACGATGGGCTGTTTTACCTTGCCGATAAACGATTTGTACACCAAAAATTCATCCGTGTTGACGCTGCCCTGTACCACATTTTCTCCCAGTCCCCACGCGCCTGATACCAAGGCAACCTTGTCAAACCCGGTGTCTGGGTCGAGCGTAAACATCACACCGGCACAAGCTTTGTCTGAACGCACCATAATTTGAACACCAATAGATAACGCCACTTTAATATGGTCAAAACCATTATCAACTCTATATTTTATGGCTCTGTCAGTAAACAGTGAGGCGTAACAACGGTGGCAGGCGGCAATCAAGTTGTCTTCGCCCTGCACATTCAAATAGGATTCTTGTTGACCGGCAAAACTGGCATTGGGTAAATCTTCTGCGGTGGCACTGCTACGTACAGCTAAAGAAATGGTGGTGCCTGCTCGTTTCTCTAACTGTTTATAGGCGCTTACAATCTCATCGCGCAGTGCATTGGGAAAATCAGCATCTAGCAGCAATTTTCTGACCTGTGTGCCTATCTCATCAAGGTTATTGAACGTTTTAAGATCAAGTAGTGCGAGTTTAGCGGTGATGTTAGGCAGCAGTTTGTTATGTTGCAAAAAGGACCAATAACCGTCGCTAGTTAGCGCAAAGCCATCGGGGACTCTGATGCCCTTGGATGATAGTTCCGAAAACATCTCTCCCAGTGATGAATTTTTGCCACCAACTAGCGCTAGGTCTTTTAGACGTATGTCTGAGAAATCTTTTATGTGTTGCATGGTTCTGTTCCTTGCTTTTCGCGTTGACTTTCAGCTAATCAAATAATAATAGCAAAAGGCGAAGAAACGATCCGTGCGCTAAGAGACAAACGAGCTGTGACAATTTGAAATAACAGATCAATTTAGAGCAGCAGCCAAAGCACTGTTTAAAAATAATGTCGTGGAAAAGGCGGATTATTTACATTAAAGTAAAATATCAGCATCCGCTCCATCACAAACGTCTGCTTACCTCAAATTGAATGCGCTTGACTGATCAAGAGAAAATGCTACGAGTAAATGTACCCATATGCACGGCTCATTTTCATAGCCGAGCGCGGTTATGCTCCTGCTAAGCCGTCAAGAGCATTTGACAGCGGCATGAACAGCTTATTCTCGATATCGTGTATCATTGGAACACTAGGTTTTGTATCCGCGTCGAGTAGAGGCGAGCACATATATTTCAGGGGTTTCGTCGGTCGCTTTAATGGTATCAATAAGCGCCAAGTCCTCATGCTGCGCCATTATGTCGTTAACCAAGGTCGATTCCAGTGCCAGTGTTTGCACTTGATATAGACCACCATCGGTTTCAACATAAAGCGGAGTGAATGCAAGCGCATCGGTATTTATATCTCTTACGTACTCACCGCTGTATGCAACGTTTCCAGTGCGCTTTGCACCCATCAAATTTGCAATCACATCACCTGAGTTAGCATCGCGGATCGTGTATGCTATTTCAGCGTCAATCTTAGAGAGGATAGCGCTGGTTGCATCAGCAGTCATCGCGATATGAGTAACCTCAATCATCGTACCCTTTATATTTGCGAAGTAGCGCATGCCAGCGTTGCTTGGCTCGAGTGTTTGCTTATCTATCGTCATAGTATTCCTAAATGTTAATAAGGCAATAACATCATTGCCATGTAAATGTTTACCATATGTTCCATACATCACGCAAGATAAGTCGCCTGTCCGCCTTAATCGCGCTTATCAAGTGCATAATGCTGAAAACGGTCCGTCATTCGTTGGATTTTTAAACGCAACAAACACCATCTAAATTTGGTCAACTGTTGTGACGCTTAAATATTGTGATAAGGTGATATTCACGCTCCTCCGCTGTCGTAAGGTAACTGCCGATCGCTCATTAAGCGAAATGTTAGGCTGCTAAGTCAAATAGAATTCCCACCAAGGCGGTCGCAGACATGGCCAGTATTCCCCAAAAGCTTACCCTTATAATACCAGTAAGAACGCTTGCTCCGCTTAAATACGCAGCCGTTGCCCCTAACATTGCTAGAAAAACCAACGATGTTGCAGCGATTACCCCTGTTAAATAGTCTGACGAGTAAACAAATGCCGTGATTAAAGGAAGTAATGCTCCGACCGTAAAACTAGTCGCCGAAACAAGTGCTGCCGTGATCGGTTGTGCCGATGTTTGTTCAGAAATGCCAATATCGTCGCGTGCATGTGCACCCAATGCATCATGCGCCATTAGCTGTTGCGCAACTTGAATTGATAGAGCTTGATCAACCCCGCGCTGGTGGTAAATACCCGCCAATTCATTTACTTCTCCGTCATAGTCTTGTTGAAGAGATTGCTGCTCTAGTAAAAGATCTGCTTTTTCAGTATCTGCCTGCGCGCACACTGAAACATACTCTCCGGCCGCCATCGAAATAGCACCTGCCACCAACCCGGCGGTACCCGCAACCAATATAGTAGTGTTTGTTGAACCCGCCGAGGCCACGCCGATAATCAGGCTCGCGGTCGAGACAATTCCATCGTTGGCACCCAGCACTGCTGCTCGTAGCCACCCTACCCGATGTTGTCGGTGATGTTCTTGATGAGACATATTTAATTCATTAATGCCGTGATAAGTGATTGAGTATAGTGGGTAATCGTCATCGACAAAATAATGCTAATAAACTTTTTAAATCGCTGCCAATACCGTGTTGCTTTGTCACTTGTGAAAAAGGCGTCAAAACCAGCTTATTATTACAAATTCCAGCCATTTTATTAGTTTCACCTTGAATAAGCGCTTTTACAGCCAGCGTCCCTAACCTTATGCCAAGCATACGGTCAGCGGCTGAAGGATTTCCCCCTCTTTGAATATGTCCAAGTTTGCAAAGGCGTAAGTCTATTTCTCTATTTACTTGACGTATTTTCAACGATACAAGATCAAGACCTAATCTATTACCCTCCGATAATATAACTATAAAAGCATCTTCACTGTCATAGTCTTTGATTTTATCTAATAGATAAGTAAGCTCATGCGGGCATTCCGGGATTAAAATTGAATCAGCTCCGCAACTTAAGCCTGAGTATATGCCAATATATCCCGAGTCTCTGCCCATAACTTCGATCACAAACATTCGGTTATGAGATTCTGCTGTGTCCCTTATATTATCGATGCACGACATCGCAGTGTTCACAGCTGAGTCAAATCCCATTGTGTAGTCGGTGCCAACAGTGTCATTATCTATGGTGCCCGGGATACCGATACTAGGAACATCACTAATATCTGACAAAGATGAAATACCGCGAAAAGTACCATCACCGCCGATCACAACTAGTCCATCAATTTCATTTTTAAGAATGTTCTCTCGCGCTATCGCTCTACCTTCCAAAGACCTAAAGCGATCACTGCGAGCTGTCTTAAGAATAGTGCCCCCAAGGTGCATGGTTTTTTGCAATTCATTAGCCGAAAGCGGCGCAAACTCATTGTCAATAAGACCCTCAAATCCTTTGCGTATACCGCTTACTTTGATGCCATGAGCGTTGGCTGTCTTTACCGCGGCGTATACAGCAGCATTCATACCCGGTGCATCTCCGCCTGAGGTAAAAACACCAATATGCTTTATGTCTTGAGGCCTCATTCTTTATCCGCTTTTTTAGCAAAAATTATTAGCGTGTGATGCCCCTCTTGCAGCTCAACCTTCAATCCAGGGCCGGTCGTATTGAGCAATACACCATTTAATCGACCTTGCAATGGATGATTAGACAACGCCACTTTATTATTTACAGTGATATCAAGGTGACACTGTTCAAAGGATAATGAGACACTAAAACCAGGCCATTCTGTGGGTATACAAGGCTTAATCACCAGAGTGAGACCTTCTTTACGGATACCTAAAATACCTTCCAAGCCCGCTTGATACATCCAACCCGCAGCGCCCGTGTACCATGTCCATCCACCTCGTCCAACAAAGGGCGCTACCGAATAAACATCTGCAGCCACTACGTAAGGTTCAACTTTATACACGGCTGTTTTTTTTGCCGTGTTTGCATGATTAATAGGGTTAAGCATGGCAAATAAATCCACCGCTTTTTTACCTTCACCTTGCTTAGCTAGCGCCAACATATACCACATAGCTGCGTGCGTATATTGGCCGCCATTTTCACGTAAACCAGGCGGGTAACCTTTTATATAGCCCGGATTTTTTTCAGTTTTGTCAAACGGCGGTGTAAATAACAATGCCAGACCGGAATCTTCTTTAATCAGATGTTTTTGTACTTCATCCATCGCGCCCCTGAGCCTAACACTATCTTGTGCGTTAGCTAAAACAGCCCACGATTGCGCAATAGAATCAATACGACATTCGTTGTTAGTGGCAGAACCTAGCCACGATCCATCATCGAAAGTAGCACGCCGATACCACTGCCCATCCCAACCGTATAATTCTATATTTTTACGCAATTGCTTGGCGTGTTTTTTCCACTTAACGACTCTTTGCTTATCATTTTCGCTCTTTTGCCCATGCGAATACTGGGTAATCTCGTCTATTGCATAAATTAACAACCATCCCAGCCAAACGCTCTCACCTTTGCCTTGTGCGCCCACCAAATTCATTCCATCGTTCCAATCGCCTGTTCCCATCAAGGGTAGCCCATGCTCGCCGCTTAGCGCTATGCATTGGTCTAATCCGCGTGCACAATGCTCAAACAAGCTGGCGCTTTGTTCAGCAACGCAGGGATTAAAATACACATCATGTTGGTCGTCATCTAGGCGTTTGCCCTCGAGAAAGGGCACGATTTCAGCTAATATTTCTGGGGCGTTGGCGGTTTTAATGTAGTTAGCGGTAGCGACGGCCAACCATACTCTGTCGTCAGATATTCGTGTGCGCACACCTTGACCAGAATGCGGTAACCACCAGTGCTGAACGTCTCCTTCCACAAACTGCCTTGCTGCGGTGCGCAAAATATGTGACCTAGTCTCATCAGGACAACTAAAGCTAAGCGCCATACCGTCTTGTAACTGATCACGAAATCCGTAAGCGCCACTGGCTTGATAAAAAGAAGACCGTGCCCAAATTCGACAAGCAATTGTTTGATACAACAGCCAACCGTTTAGCATAATATCCATTGCTCGGTCCGGCGTACTTACTTGTACCTTATTTAATAAGCCATCCCAGTGTTCTTTTACTTTATCAAAAACGTCATTCAAATCCTTGCTTCTATAAGTGTTAAGAATTGACTGTGCATGGACTTCGTTATCCCCTTGTCCCATAAACATAACAATTTCGGTACTTTCACCTGCGTTTATCTCAATAGTGGTTTGCAATGCTGTACATGGGTCAAAACCCGCGCCAACACAACCAGAAAGTGGCACTTGGTCGCATAAGGCTTTGGGCGATGATTTTTGTCCATTGCGTCCAATAAATTCTGTCCTATCGCTAGTCCATGTTTGCTGTTGACCTGCCATGTCAGCAAACGCCACACGCTCAGGAAACGCCATTCCCCAGCGATTGCGCAACAAAATCGCATTACTGTCGACATCTGCAGACGTACTAATAAAAGCACCTGATGCTCCACGTGTATTGCCAAGCACCCATTCTATATATTGCGTTACTGATAGCTTGCGCGTTTTAGCTGAATGGTTAGTGATAGTTAAACGTGCTATCTTAATTGGATCTGCCAACGCCACATATTGCAATAAATTGAGGGATAAACCACTTACCTGATGTTCAAATCGACTGTAACCGCGCCCATGGTGAACTAAGTAAGTGCCGCTATCCTGCAACGGATGTGCGGTAGCGGTAAACAGCTCTCCGCTGTCTTGATCTTGTATATATACAATTTCTCCAATCGGATCTGATACTGCATCGTTTGACCAAGCGCTAAGCTGATTTTCTCGGCTGTTTTGGCACCACGTGTATCCACTGCCCTCAGCCGACACATGAAAACCAAAACTACGATTGGCAATTACATTAATCCACGGCGCTGGGGTTTTTTGACCATGCTGCAGACAAATAACATATTCTTTGCCGTTGTCAGCAAACCCACCTAAGCCATTGTAAAACTCCACGTCAGGCATTTTCAATAGTGTTTGCGTCAGTGTTAAATTTTTAGCAGGTGAATTAGATTTGGATACTGTCGGTTTACGATAAGCATTATCAACATCAACCGCTTGTGCTTGGGTTTTTAAAAAAAATTGCTTACTAATAAAGCCGTGACGTGCAATCAATATCACTTTGGCAATGGCATGCAGCATATCGCGCACACTCGCATTTAGTTGATCAAGGCGAAATACATGCACCGCGCCGGCTTGCATTTGCTCCGAAAATTCTCTATCGAATTTTGGTCTTGATTCGCTTCGACGAACAACGCTACTGATCTCGTTTTGTAAGTCTTGGCGATAGCTAGAGGGATGCTCATTAATAATCACAATATCAACGGCCAGGCGTTTCATTCGCCAATATTCATGCGCACGCAGCAACTGCTTTACTTTGTCTATATCTTCAATGTCATCGATACGCATTAGTACAATAGGTAAATCACCCGATATCGAATGCGCCCACAAGTCTGACTGGTTTCGCATGCCATTTACGATGTTTTGTGAAGATGCTTTAAAGCGCAGGTCTGAATACAAAATTGGCGCCGCTAAGTTTTGAAAATCGGCTACTTCAGATGAGTCGATACCCCAGTGCCTAAGTTGCACTTGAGCTTGAGTCCACGCCAAGGTTTTGGCCCTATCATAAGCGCTCACATCATGATGCCTGTCAATCAAATCCATAAGCTGTGATCTAGACTCTGCAACAAGTGTCCAAAACGACAGACGAACCGAACTTCCGGCAGGCACTTTTAAGCGATATCGCAAGGAAAATATAGGGTCTAATACACAGCCAACGGTGTTGGATAATGGCATACAAGAAGAGAGCTTGTCATTTGCCATAGCACCTGCATTTGCAATCGTATTTCCGCGGCCAATAAATTTATCTCTGCTAGTTTCGTATTGTATTTCCGCGATTGTTTCGCCTTCAACTATCGCAAAATGCGCAGCCCAAATACTGGGTTCGTGCTCACTTCTCTTGCGTCTGGTCGCAATAAGCGCATTGCACTGAGGAAGGTATTCTGTTTGTATAAACATTTTAGAAAAAGCCGGATGCGCATTATCACCTGCAGGCATTGCCAATACTAATTCAGCATAAGATGTGAATTCTATTTCATGCGAAAAATGACCTTTATTGTTTACTGAAACACGTCTGACTTCTCCATCATCTTCACCCGACACCAGCACTTCCATAGTGGAGCTTAAGTTGCCTTTTTGCATCTTAAATTCAGCGTGATCTTCAGCAAATATGCACGGGTGCAAATCCTTATCTTCAGCAAATGGCTGAATTGAACTAGACCATCGTGCGCGGCTTTCCACATCACGTAACATGACAAACGTACCACTATTGTCAGACGTGCAGTCTTGATGCCATCGAGTAATCGCAAAGTCTCGCCAACGACTATAGCCCGCTCCAGTTGCAGTCAACATGACGGCATAACTTCCATTTGAGAGTAAATGTGTCATTGGGGGAGCACTTGAGGATGTGTTAACACGCCTTACAGTATTTTCCTGATTAGTATTCACATGACTCGATGCTTTGACCTCTTCTGCGCGCGGGTGTCCTATGGCCACATCTCTAGGCATTTTTTCTTGCAACAACAATTCGCAGGCCTGAATACAAGGTTCTTGATGGAAACGCCTGCGCATTAAGCCCTGTTGCACCGCATTTAGAATTGCCACAATCGTCATGCCCTGATGATGCGCCATAAAACTATTTACGATGGCAAACTCTTCTCCTAAAGGTAACCTTGAGAGTGTAAAATCGAGCGCTTCGTAGAAACCATAACGTCCAAATGCCCCCATTGCCTTTAAGTCTTGATAATTTTTAAGTGCATCTGCGGGATTGGTCATGCTTGCCAAACCTGTTGCATATGGAGCAATAACAAGGTCCTCCGATAATCCACGCTTAAGTCCAAGACCTGGCACTCCAAAATTTGAGTATTGATACGTAAACTCGATATCGCGGGCGTTAAAGGCAGATTCTGAAATTCCCCATGTGATCCCTAATCGGCGGCCATATTCAATTTGTCTTTGTACCACCAGACGGTTGGTTTGATCGAGCAAACTCCCGCGCGGTGCCCGCATGACTAACGAAGGCATAAGGTATTCAAACATTGAACCTGACCAAGAAATTAATGCTGAACCTCTACCTAATGGCGTGGCAGTGCGGTCCAAATGAAACCAATGTTTGGTTGATACATCCCCTTTTGCGATGGCAAATAAGCTTGCAAGTCTTGCTTCCGATGCTAGTAAATCATAGCAGCTTGGGTCTAGACTGTTGTCGGTTTGAGAATATCCAATGGACATTAGTTTGCGTTTTGAGTTCATCAAAAATGCAAAATCCATGGCATTTGCCATGTCACGTGCCGTTCTAGCAAGTATTTGCAGTCGTTTAGCAAGAACATGATTGATACCAATCGTCGCTGTTCCTAATTGTCTGTCTTGCAAGTGCTGTAAAGACAGCTGTTTAATTGCTTGCAGCCAATATGACAGTTGACTGCAATCGATTTTCAAATTAACCGACACGTCAACAAGTACATTTTCCAAGGCATCGTCGCATAATCGAATCAATGCTGGAATGGCAGTATCAAGGTCATTCTGAATGCTTATTAGTGATTCCATATCTTTAATAATGTTGCCAAGTCGCACGCCCTCGTCACAATGCGCTAGACTTGCAGCGGATAACGCTTCTCGTAGCAGAGACAGATTATCCTGCATACCGACCATCGCTTGATCATCCTGTGGCGCTTTTTGCCAATCATCACAAGCATTTGCGATAGCGATCAGATGTCCTGCAAAATTGCCACTGTCTACCGATGACACGTAAGCGGGGTGCAAGGTTTTCAAACTCTGCGTGGCATACCAATTATACAAATGGCCTTTATATTTCGGCAATTTGTCTAGCGTCGAAAACGTCGCTTCTAATCGTTCGATAACCGCGACTAGACCAATCCAAGCAAAATCGCGCGCCGCTACCGCTGAGAGTAAATAAAGGCCAATATTAGTAGGTGAAGTGCGATGTGCTATTACGGGCTCAGGTGTTTCTTGAAAATTATCTGGCGGAAGCATGTTATCTTCTTTGCTCACGAACGTTTCAAAGTAGCGCCATGTTTGTCTTGCAATCAAGCGCAATGCAGGGGCATGACGCTTAACGCCTTGATAGCGCCCGTAGGAATTTGCACGACTACTAACAAACGCAAAAACAGGGGCCGTTAACCATAACAATGAGAATGGCAGAACGAGAGGGAGTATGTCAGGGGCAGCCTTAATAGCAGCTATGCAGATTAGTTGACTTAGGACGGTTCCCTGCCACATGGTTTTATAGAAACCGATTAGTTGTAGGCGCGGGGTGCCGTTTGACTGAGCAGAACTAGTCCACTCTAATAAGTGTTGTCGACTAATCAATAAGCGATAAATAGTGCGCATAATTGCATCCATTGTTCGCCAAGCTTGGTCGGGCAAAAAAATGAGCGTAAATATGGCTTGCGCGAACGCCAGCCATATATCATTTACCCACACTCTAAAATGATTGCGTTTATCTACACTGGGTCGAGTCGGAATTAGCGAAAAAAGACTGGGTATGAAGACCGGCGTAACAACCGTCAATGCTAAAAAAGCCGTGCCTACTACTGCTAAATATAATGGCAATAACCAACATAGTGCTAGGGCTAATAACGTGACAGGCGCAATGAGCGAGCGTCTTATATTATCAAGCAGTTTCCATCTACCTAGCCAAGAAACCGCTTGAGGACCTGAATATTTGCTTACAATCCAAGGTAACAACTGCCAATCACCGCGCGTCCATCTATGCTGTCTTTTTGCTAGCACATCATAACGGGCTGGGAATTGTTCAACCACTTCAACATCTGATACTAGGGCTGCGCGGGCAAAAACACCCTCGAACAAATCATGACTCAGCATACTGTTTGCTTTTACTCTGCCCTCAAGGGCAGCTTCAAAAGCGTCGACATCATATATTCCTTTACCGGTAAACGAGCCTTCGGCAAACAAATCCTGATAAACGTCTGAGGTGGCAGCAGCATATGGATCCATGCCACCAGGACTGGAAATAACCCGTTGATAAAAAGACCCTTCAGCGCCAACCGGCAAAGAAGGTGTTACCCTAGGTTGAATAATGCCATAGCCTGCTTCTATTCGTTTTGTGTAAGGGTTAAACCTAGGCCGGTTTAGTGGATGCCCCATTTTGCCGACTAACCGCAATGCTGTTTCGCGCGGCAGTTGGGTGTCTGCATCCAAGGTTATGACATAGCGCACATCTTGCGGTAACTCAATACTTGACTGCCCATCTAAGGGAACAAAACTAGTATCAGTTGCGCCCCGTAATAAACGATTTAATTCATGCAACTTTCCTCTCTTGCGCTCCCAAGCCATCCATGTGTTTTCACTAGCATTGAATTGTCGGCGTCGGTATAAAAGTAAAAAACGCTTGCCTGCCGGTCCGGCAGAGTAACGCTGATTAAGTAGCTTGATTTTGTTAACCAGAAAGGCTAACAAGGGCGCATCTGTTTCTAACTCAGCTTGACCTGCGTCAACGCCATCTACAAGCAATGCAAACGTTAGATCGCCGTTTATACCGCCCAAATAATGCACTTCCAAACGTCCAACCTGCTCACCCAAATCAGCTTCATTGCTCAGTAAAGTTGGCACCGCCACAAGAGTACGCAGCGCCGTTGGTACTCCAGATCTCAACTCAAGTCCGGGCAACGTGCCATTTTTTAAGCGCCATGTCACCGAACGATTAATAATAGCGGTTGATATTTCCGTCGCCGGCAATAAAGCAATTATAAAAGCGCTTATCAACACGTAAACAGGAAGCTGCTGAAAATCAAAGTAAAAAAGACCGCCACTTACTAAGGTTGCTGCTAATAGAACAATTGAGGCAACATATCCCCTGAGACCAATATTGGCGTGCAAGCGAGAAAACCAAAGCCCAAAACTTGGACGAAAATTAAGCTTTGCTTCTAACGCTTTCCTACCATGGTTAATTAGGTAGTAACCGGGATCGCCGAGCCGTTTAGACTCAATTTCGTCAGCGACACTGTTTGCGCCAATGGCCGCTTGTTCAAGGACCAATTCAGCTATGTCTATTTCCGATTTGATGCAGCCGCGAGACAATTGTTCAATCACATCACGATACGAGTTCCGCGTGCGAAAATCCATACTCGCAAAGTCGCTTGAAGCGCGTAGCTTTTGGTCGACGATACTGACTTGTTCAAATTGCTCGGTCCAGTCAATATCAGAAATCCACCGCATACTATTAATAACATTGCGCACGCTAACATTAGACGCACCCTCACTGAGTTGGGAATGCTGCACGACATCCTCAACCGAGAGGTTTTGGGATTTTAGCCTTTGTTCTAACCATTCTAGCGCAGGTGTTGTCCGTGGATCTTGGTCGCGTAAGCGTTTTGCTAATTGAGCAGCAAAAACCTCTGATAAGGGCCCAAATGATCGAGTTTGTATATCGCTTAATAACACCGTTTGCGCTTGGCCCGATACCAACAGCTTGTCAGTGAGTTGATCAGCATCAGCGCGGGCTAAACGGCCAACTGTTATTTGGTCGACTAAACGCCGTAAATTCTCGAGCAGGACGATGCGCAAGGTAATAGCAATTGCCCAAAGCTCACCAATCGTAAGCGGCGTAACAGATTGGTACGCCTTAACAAATCGCATCAAATTTTCAGCATCAAAGTAACTATCAGTATGCGCAACGAAGGCCCAAGCCAAACCAAATACTCTTGGATATCCTATAAACGGACCTGATGCTAATTTAGGCAATTGTCGATAATAACCAATCGGTAAATCATCCTTAACCTCTCTAACTTGTTTTTCTACCAAATGGTAATTATCGAGTAACCATTCAGCAGCTGGCACCACTCCCCTGCCTAGTTCCAATTCTTTAGCACTTGCATTATAAGCCTCAAGCAGTACCTGAGCGTTTTGTGTTAAACGTGACTGCAAAGATAAAACTCGGCTAGACGCCATCATTACTGTCTGTTCTTTTGCAAGACTGATTGCATGTTCTTCCAAACGCTCTATGCCAAACAACTCCTCGCGAACAGGGCGGTTGCTATGCCATGGACTGTTTGCATCGTAGCGCTTGAATAAAGAGTGCCTTACATTTAGCATACATTACCTCGAATACTGTTTAGATGGTCAAAACTTAGAAGAGTGACTCAACAACCGTTATTCAATTATGCTTGCAGTGATTCTGCCACTGATGCATTCATGGAGTGGGGCTGAGATGGAGCGCTGAAGAGTAAGCTGCTATTAATATAAGCAAAAAAATAGGATGTTTACGGTGCGCTAACGCACCTAATAGATGTATTTCGTGATATTAGAAAGGCAATGACGTTTTAAATCGTGATCCAATCGAGTGTAGAAAAGAGGGAGGACTTTCTTGGCGCTTAGTAAGCCATAGGATCAGGTAAAATTTCTGATACTAGCCAGCGGCCATTTTGTTTTATTAACTTTATGTCTCTCATATCTTTATACAATTTGTTTTGGCGATATCCTGTAAAAACAATCGTCAGTTTGCCTGTATTCCTAAACTCTTCTCTGACCCTTAAGTCTCCAAACGCAGCGTCAATTTCAACAGAGTCGAATGACATGTTAAATATTTGCCTCGCCAAATTTTTGGTAGATACATGCGTACGCAACTCTTGAGCCAATTCTGGAGTGCAACTCTCTAATGCTTTGTCGATATCATTTTGATTATAAATCGCATCAAAAAAAGTGATTGCGACCGTTTCGGGACCATCTTGTAGAGGCTGCTCCGATTCACTGCTGCAGGCGCTAAGCAATAAAATGGCGACAATACTAACCACCTTCAGTTTTGCAATGTTGCACATGTGTGCAAGGATGCGCAAAGTCTGTGTGTTTATCGCTGTCGCTTTATAGGATTTGT
>Ga0115565_10001401_pt1 | contig 19905 bp, 16 predicted proteins | sample COGITO_mtgs_1105_FD_87199 | JGI IMG/M metagenome (GOLD analysis project Ga0115565, IMG submission 87199) | Pelagic marine microbial communities from North Sea - COGITO_mtgs_110530 | ecosystem: Environmental > Aquatic > Marine > Epipelagic | place: Germany:Helgoland, sampling site Kabeltonne... | reverse complement strand
GCATAATATTCAGATGGAATTATAGCCGAATTAAACTCTAAAATTGAAAGTGATTTTACTTTATTACCATTTTGAGAAACTTGATATTTGAAAACACCTATATTATTAGGCAACGCAATTGCTAAAGATTCTGGAAGTTTTTCTACAGAATATCCTTCAGGTATTTCAATAGAAACTCTATTAACATCTCTCCAAGAAGTTGCAAAATCTACAGGATATTTGCGTTCATTTAACTTAAAAGGATTTTCACGTTTTGTTAAAAACAAATTAGGTTCTATATATAACTTATTGCCAATTTGTTCTATTAAATCTTCGCTAGAAAACTTTACGTTTCTCACAATATCTTTATAAATGTTTTCTTGATTTAATATTTTAAATTCTTCGGTTTCTAAATTATTATTTTCTTCATAATTTTTAATAAGCTCTTCATCTTTTATATGATTATAATTCTTTCTAAAATTTAAAGCATTTAAATTTTCATATTTTGTTCTTATAAAACCATCTACAATCAAATCATCAGAAATTTTTACCATTAGCATATTGTCTTCAATAGCATGTTTAGATGATGATAATTTTACCCAAGAAGAAGCACCATCTTTTGTAACCAATCTACCATTCCAATTTAAGGCTCTTACAGGTAAAATGTTTGGTAAACTATACAGTTCTGTTGCATCTAATAGAACAAAGGAATTATCAGTGAATTGAACACTGGAAATAACATAGTCAAAACCATCTAAAGTTGGAAAAAGTGGTACTCCATTTCCTTTAGAACTTACTAAAACAGGATTCGCATCTAAGCCTGCAGAACGCAACATTGCTGTTAACATTAAATTAATATCTGCAACATTCCCTGTGTTTTCTTTATAGGCTCCTCTTACTCCTTTTTCTGCATATTTACCATAGAAACCATTCCATTTTACTTTGTTTTTTACAAACTGAAAAATAGCGCCGATTTTTTCTTGATCTGTAGTATTATTAGCTAATATATTTTCTAAATCATCTTTGTAATAGCTAGATTTATTCAATTCATTTCCAAAAGAAGGTGATTTATAAATCTGCTTACTTACAGTTTCCCAAGTATTAGAATAATTTTTCAATTCGCCACCAATACTCAAAAAGTTAGTTTGAGACAATTCAAACTTTACGCCTCCTCTATAATTATTAATATTAGCTACATACGCTTCATCATTTTTTAAAGCTGGTATATTTTCGTCTTTAAAAGTAAAAATCTCTGTTCTAAAATTTGTATCTCCAATTTTGCTACCTCTAGTAGTATTTGTTATTGGAACATTATAATAGCCTTTAACTAGTGTTTTAAATGTATAATATTCAGGAAACTCTACAGAACTTTCTAAGTTTTTAATCGGAATTCCTTTTTGAAATTCTACATCTTCAATAGAAGTTGGGTAAGGAGATCTAATTTCATATTTGAGTTCTAAAACACAGCCTTCTGTAATTTTAGGCATTGTAATTTTTTTCTGGCTATTGTATTTATTCAGTTTTTCTTGAAAAATACCATCTTTAGATAATTTCTCCTTTTCTACTTTACCGTTCTCTAAATAAAAAGTATACCCTTTAATACCATAAACTTTCTCTGTCTCTCCTGAATCTGGATTGTAATAGGTAATCGATTTTGTTGCATAATCAAAACCTTCTTTTGTATAAATTTTTATTCTTTGATGAATTTCTGTAACCAACTGAAAACCATCTCGATCATTAAAATCAAAATAAGATCTTCTGTATTTGTATAAGTAAGAAGCTTCTGAAGTAGAATCTAATGGATGAAATTTTTCTTCTAATTCCTCTTTCGAAACTTTACCAAACTTGTAGTTTTGAGCTGTTATTGATATTTGACTAATTAGGGTAATAAATAATATATATTTCTTCATTTTTTAATTTTTTACCAGAACAATTTTTTCAGTTTGTTTTTTCACTAAATCCCCATAAAATTTTTTTAAATCTTTATAATATTGTGGTGTTATTACAGCTGAATTAAATTGTAAAGTAGATATTACTTTTACTTTGTTTCCTGAACTTATAACTTGATATTTAAAAAAGCCTAATTTATCAGGAAGTCCAATAGCCATACTTTCTGGTAAAGTTTCAATTTTATAGCCTTCTGGTATTTGTATAGCAACAGCATTGTTGAATTTTAAAGGCGATGCAAAATCTACTGGATACGTTCTATCATCTAATTTAAAAGGATTTTCTCTTTGTGTTAAAAATAAAAGAGGCTCAACATATAATTTTCCATTTATTTGCTCTATTAAATTATCACTAATAAATTTTACACTTCTGCTAATTGGCTTATCTAATTTATAAGAATTAGAAATTTTAAAATTGTCTACTTCAATACCATATTTTTCTTCAAAATTGGTTATTAAACTTTCTTCTTTAATTCGATTATGCTTTTTTCGAAATTTTAAAGCACTAAAATTTTGATATTTAGATCTTATTAAACCTTCAATTGTTAAATCATTAGTAATTTTTGTCATTACTGTATGATCTTCTATTGCCAATTTAGTTGGCATTAATCTAACCCAATCAGATCCGCCATTTTCAGTTACAACTCTACCATTCCAATTTAAAACTCTTTCTGGTAAAACATTTGGTGAGCTATAAGGTTCTGAAGCATCTAATAAAATGTAACTATTATCTGGAAATTTTACCATTGTTACTACATAATTAAAACCATCTAAAGTTGGGAATATAGGAATTCCGTTTCTTCTTGTACTCGCCAAAACTGGATACGCATTTATATTGGCAGATTTTAACATAGAAGTAAGGATTAAATTAATTTCGGCAATATTACCTGTTCCTTCTTTATAAGCTTTTCTTACTCCTTCTTCTACTGTTTTTCCATAATAATTATTCCATTTAACTTTCTGTTTTACAAATTCAAAAATTTTTATAATTTTATCAAACTCATCATTTGTTTCATTAATAATTTTATTTAAATCGTCTTTATAATAACTTGTTTTTTCTAATTCGTTTCCGAAACTAGGTAATTTAAAAATTTGTTTGCTAACATTTTGCCAAGTAGAAGAATACATTTTTAAAGTAGAGTTTGGGTATTTCGTTGACTCAAGCTCATAATCTACACCACCTCTATAATTTTTTATATCAGTTACATAAGGTTCTGTATCTTTTATAGCTGGTATATTTTCTGCTTCATAAATATCTATATTGTATTTTAAGTTTATATTTTGATAATTAACATTAGAACTTGTATTAACACCACTAACAGTTCCTGACCTTGTTGTTTCTCTAACTCTTTGAGACATTGTAATTACGCCATCTCTAGTGGTTGCTTTATATGGTATTAAAAAATAACCTTTATTTTTTTTATCAAAAACGTAGTATTCTGGAGTTTCTATTTCCGTATAAAACTTCTTGACTGGTATATCAAATTGATAATTAACATCTTCAATTACAGTTGTAAAAGGCGATACAATTCTATATTTAAGATCTATTACAGAGCCTTCTGCAATGTTGGGAAAAGTCATTTTTTTAAGAATTCTATATTTAGAAACTCTTTCTTCAAATATTGAGGATTTTGATAGTTTTTGTTTCTTAACTTTACCATTTGTCATTGTAAAAGTATATCCTTTTATTGAGGATATTTTATCTCGATCTGCATCTCCTGGATCATAAATTACAATACTTTTAGTGGCTTTTTCAAACCCTTTTTTTGTGTAAATTTTTATTCGTTCGTGGATTTCTGTTACAAGTTGAAAACCAGTATTTTGATTATATTCAAAATTAGTTCTTCGAAACTTATATAGATATGCTGCTTCTGCTGTAGAATCTGATGGATAAAATTTTTCCTCTACTTCTTTTTTTGAAACATCACCAAATTTAAAATCTTGAGCAACTATAGATAATTGGCAAATTAGTAATGTAAATATAATAATACTCTTTTTCATTATCATTTTTATTTTTTTGTTAATGCAATTCTTAAATTTTCTGCTTTTGCGATGCTTCTTCTGAAGCTTCTATATTCTTTATAATCTTCTTTGGGATAAACCCCCTCTTTAATAATAATTTCTTTTTTATAAGACATAGTTTGTTCGTCTATAATTTTAAAGCTGATTTTATACGAACCGAATTTTGTAGTTAACTCCTTATTTTGTGGGGTATAATTTAATTTATAATTTTCAGGAAATTTAATTTCATATTCATCTACATCTTTATAGCCACTGCTAATTTTTAAAGGTAATTTTCGATCTCTATATCTTTTTGGTACATCATTTTCTGTATTAAAAACATTTACTCTAAATAAATATTCAGTATCATTTACATTAGCATAATTTGCGATCGAAATTTCTAAATCTTCAGTAAAAACAATATTTTCTTTATCATTTTTTAGGCTGTGAGAATTAATTTCTAAATTGTTATTATAGCTCCAAGTTCTGGATTTATAATTTTTTATCAACTCTTCTTCTGTAAAAGTATCCAAATACGATTTATCATCATATTGCAACCCTTTAGAAACCCTGTTTAAAGATGCAATGACATTACCTTTTGTAGTCAATTCAATTTTACCAAGTGTTATTTGAAGGTTTGTTTCGTCAGTATAAATAGCAGTTCTTTTAATAACACCTCCTTCTGGCTTTACAACTAAAACATCTCTATCATCGGTAAAATCTCCCAAAAAACCAAAAGGCATTGTTTGGCTTGTACATTCTAACCAAATATCTTTCCCTTCATTTGGGATATTTAAAATAACGTGATTTCCTTGAATTGATGCAAAATCTTTGTCTAAATTTCTTTTTTCATCAGCATACACAACAGTGTAATAAGAGGTAACACCAACAACATCTAACAACGCTTTTGTATAATTTGTTAATCCTTTGCAATCTCCATAACCAACTTGATCTACTTGGTTTGCAGCAATAGGTTCCCAACCACCAATACCAACTTGCACACTAATGTAACGTGTTTTACTTTGCATAAACTGATATACAATTTTTGCTTTTTCAATAGGATTTTTTGCTTCCTTAACTAAATCTAAAATTTTTATTTTTGTTGATTCATCAATAACGTCTCTGCCTTCTAAGAGAGATTTGTGCATCCATTGCCCAAATTCTTGCCAATTTGTAGCTTCTCCATAAACACCCTTTAAATAAAACTTATCTAAAGCAACTTTTAAAACTGGTAAAATATCTCTTGATGAAATAGAATTATCTTCATAATCATACGCCTTTTGTTTTTTTATGATGTATTTTAATTCGGTTTCTGTATCAGTTTTATCAATATTAAAACCCTTAAAATGCGTTTCTTTTTTGCGCCAAGGAATCGATTTTGGATTTTTTAAAGCATAAGAACTTTCTTCCACAGAAACATAATACCCATTTATTGGAAACCAAGTAGGAATAAAACCAGTGGATGATGTTTTGTATTCGCTTTCAAAAACTAAGGTGTAAGGATATGAAATTGGTGTATAATCTATATATTTTACGCGAGAATCTGAATACAAAGTTCCTCCATCTACAGCACTTACATCTAAAAAATCTCGTTCTTTAAATTTTTTAATTTCGTTACCAAAAGCGTCGTAAATAAGTGCAGAGAGCTCTGTAATTTTTGTATCATCATCATAATGTTGATAAATCCCAGCATCCGAATTGCCTAATTTATTAAAGACAGTAACTATTTTTTTTTCAGAAACCACCATTTTATCAATGTCTTCAATAGTAATTTCTATGGAACTATTTCTTACAACAGCATTTGCATTTTCCTTTAATTCAGCAGGAATTGAGAATGCAATTAACTCTGTATTTTGAGAATAACCGATAAAAGTATAGAAAAATAATAGAATTAATATTCTAGGGAACTTTTTTTTAAACATAGCTTTTTATGAAAGACCAATGTAAAAAAGAAAACCCAAAACTAAAAGTTTTGGGTTTAAAAATAAATTAATTTTTATTATTTGTTTGCATGTGAACCATCACAATTTCCATCAGGATTAGATGTTAATCCACATCCACAAGGTCTTGGCATTTTAAAAGTATTCATTTAATTAATTTTAAATATGGTTATTATGCTTTTGTTTTAACTTCAAAAGACATTGCAATTAAATCATCGATAAATTTATCTTGTAAATCATCAAAGAAAGATTTAGATCCATACTTTACGTTAAAATCTGCTCTGTTAATATTAAAAGTTTCACTTTTAAAAGTAGTTACATCACCTTCTGTAGAAAGCATTGCAGGAATTGTAATACTTTTTGTAACATCTTTAATTCTTAAATTTCCTGTTACATTATAACCTGTTGCTGTTTTTTCTGCATTTGTAATTACAAATCTAGATGTTGGGTACGTTTCTACATCAAAGAAATCTGCTGCTTTTAAATGTCCTTCCAATTTCCCAGCACCTTCAGATCCTTCCATATCTTTATTTGTAATTGTGCTCATGTCGATAATAAACTCACCACCAACTAAAGTTCCTTCATTTACAAGTAAACCTCCAGTTTGTAACGCTACTGTACCATTATGAGCGCCAGTTGGTTTTGTACCTTCCCAATGTAAAACAGATGCTGATGTGTCTACGTTATCTAACTCACCAACGTTTACATCTACAACTTTTGCTTCATCAGTTTTTACAGTTTCTTTCTTTTCTCCTTTACAAGCAGTTAAAACTGATGTAAATACTACAAGTGATAAAATTATTTTTTTCATTATTTAATTATTTTAAAGTTTATAATGATTTGTTTGGCAAATGTATAACAAATTTATTTCCCTTGGAAACTATTTTTTACTTTTTTAAAATAAAATTTATAACATGAGCTGCTGCTTGCAAACCAAATGCTGCAGGCATATAACTTATAGTACCATAATAAGATTTCTTAAAATTAGTACCATCTGTTACTTTTACACTTTTAGAAATTTGAATTTCCTCAGAATAAACAGCTTTAACACCTTTATCTACTTTTCGCTCTTTTAAACGTTTCCGCAAAACTCTAGCCATAGTACAATTTTTAGTTTTGCCAATATCAGAAACTTTAATTTTGGTAGCATCTAACTTACCTCCTGCTCCCATAGACGATATTATTTTCACCTTTTTTCTTCTTGCAGCCACAATTAAATTCACTTTTGGCGTAATTGAATCGATACAATCTAAAACGTAATCGAACTTTTTTGACACAATTTCGTACGCTCTTTCTGGTGATAAAAATTCTTCTAAAACCGTTAACTGAATATCTTTATTGATGTCTTTTAATCTTGCTGCCAAAACTTGTGCTTTCGATTTTCCAATGGTGGAGTCTAATGCTGGTAATTGTCTGTTTTTATTGGTTTCATCAAAAACATCACCATCTACTAATGTTATTTTTTGGATGCCAGATCTTGCAATAAATTCTGCTGCATAAGATCCTACTCCACCCAAACCAACCACTAAAATATTGGCATTTTTTAATTTTTCAATTCCTTCTTTTTGTACTAATAATTCTGTACGTTCTAACCAATTCATCTTTTAAAAATACGTTTAAAATTTTGCTTTATTCTTTGCTGAAGCTGTAAAACTTCAATGTTTTTAATGCTTGCTATTTTCTGATAAACTTCTTGAATACTGATTTCAGAATCATCTGTTTCTAATAAAATCTTATCTAATGAAATTTTTGAAACAACTTCTTGTAATTTTTTATTGTTGATGATTGCTGCTCCAAAAGACAAAATAATATCATGTTTAAGCAAACTTTCAGCAACTCGTATGTTTTTATTAAATCCATGTAAAATCCAAATTTGTTTTGGTTTAAACCCTGTCTTAATTTCGATGATTTCTTGATACGATTTTACACAATGAATAATCAATGGTTTTTTATATTTTTCTGAAAGTAGCACTTGCTTTTTAAAAACTTCCTTTTGAAGTTCGAAATCTATTTTTACGATTTTATCCAAACCACATTCGCCCAAAGCAAAGCATTTTTTATTTTGAAGTTTTTGCTCAACAACTAAAAGTTTGCTTTCTAAATTTTCTTTGTTGATACACCAAGGATGAATCCCAATTGAAAATGATTGAGAAAAATCAGAAGTATTTGGATACGTATTTAAAACTGAAACCACATTTTTATCCGAAGAAATTGTATGTGTATGTGCATCAAAAAAAACCATTAAAACTTATTCTTTGTTTTTAGAATCGATGATAATTGTTACTGGTCCATCATTTAACAATTCAACTTTCATATCTGCACCAAATTCGCCAGTTTGTACTTTTTTATCAATTTCTTTTCCAAGTGATGCAACAAAACTTTCGTACAAAGGAATTGCAATTGTTGGTTTTGCTGCGTTTATATAACTTGGTCTGTTTCCTTTTTTTGTGGCTGCATGCAACGTAAATTGACTTACCACAATAACTTCTCCATCAATATCTTTTAAAGATAAATTCATTACCTGATTTTCATCGTTAAAAATGCGCAAGTTTGCGGTTTTTCTGACTAAATAATCGATATCTTCTTGCGTATCATCTTCAACAACACCCACTAAAACTAAAAGTCCAGCTTTAATTTTTGCAACTTTTATATCATTAATAGTTACACTTGCTGAAGTTACTCTTTGGATTACTACTCTCATAAGCCCCTAAATCCCCAAAGGGGACTTTTACTAATAGATTTTTTAATAATTTTTTAGTCTAATTTTCATTAAAACTCTTTTAATAAGAAATTTTTTGGGCAACTATTTTAGCAACAGTTTTCCCCTTTGGGGAATTAAAGGGGCTATTCTTCATCCCAAATATCTGTTCTAAAATGTTCTTTTTCGTCTTCGCCTTCTAAAATTTGAATGTAACTTTTATAACGAGACCAAGAAACTCTCTCTTCTTCTAAAGCTTCTTTTACAGCACAATTTGGTTCTTTTGTATGGATACAATTATTGAATTTACAATCTTGTTTTAAAGCAAAAAATTCTGGAAAATAATCTCCTAATTCGTATTTATCTATATCTACAACTCCAAAACCTTTAATTCCTGGAGTGTCTATAATTCTAGCATCGAAACTTAAATCGAACATTTCTGCAAATGTTGTAGTATGTTGTCCTTGTTTATGTTGCTCTGAAATTTGCTTCGTTTTTAAATTTAAACTAGGCTCAATAGCATTTACTAAAGTAGATTTCCCAACTCCTGAATGCCCAACAAACATCGATGTTTTGCCTGTCATTATTTCTTTGATTTCAGAAACATTTTCGTTTTCTGTAGCAGAAACTTCAACGCATCTATACCCAATAGCTTCGTAAATATCTTTTAGATATAAAATTTCAGCTCTTTCTTCAATTTTGTAGGAATCTATTTTATTAAAAACTAAAATAGTATCAATTCTATAGGCTCTTGTAGAAACTAAAAAACGATCTATAAAAGTGGTAAATGTTGGTGGATTGTTAATGGTAATCAATAAAAAAACTTGATCGATATTAGAAGCAATAATATGAGTTTGTTTAGAAAGGTTTACCGATTTTCTAACAATAAAGTTATCTCTATCTAAAATCTTTTTGATAACACCTGTTTCTTCATCGCCTTTTTTTTCTAAATCGAATACTACCTTATCACCAACCGCAATTGGATTGGTGCTTTTAATTCCCTTTAGCCTAAGTTTTCCTTTCATTCTACATTGATGAAATTCTCCATCAGCAGACTTTACAAAATACCAACTTCCTGTAGATTTATATACGATTCCTGTCATTGCTACAAAGATGCAGAATTATTATTGATTTAGAAAAAATTGATATTTAAATTGCCACGAATTAACGAATTAAAAAAAATTATCTTACTAAAACAATTTACAGACAGTATTGTTTTTTCTTTCTTTTAGTAAAAATCTCATAAAATCGCTCAATTTTATGTTATCAAGATTGTGAGATTTCTCTTAAAATAGAAGTAACACAGTTGTTATTAAAAAAACTCACAAGTTTTAAAAAGCTGTGAGGTTTAGAAATTCTATTAGTAATTTTAATTAACTTCCTTTTTTAGTTTGCAATTCGCGTTAAGGATTGAGCAATTGTTTGAGCTCTTTTTTGTTTTTCACAAAAAAAGCGAGTGCGAAAGCCTGACCAAACTTTTTTGTTTGGGAACGCCCAAAAAGAAAACCACAAACTCAAAATTTTAATTCTGAATTTGTGGTTTAAAATATATTCAAGATTTTAAAAATCTTGCAGGATTATATATTATTATCCGTTAATCACTTTTTCTTGGTGATTGATAGATTCTTGATGAATTGCCTTGAACATTCTCAATACAAATTCTTCACTCAAACCTTTGCTTTCACCTTCTAAAATCATGTTTCCTAAAATCTCGTTCCAACGTTTAGATTGTAAAACTGCCACATTTTTTTCTTTCTTTAAAGCACCAATTTGTTCAGAAACTTTCATTCTTTTTCCTAATAAATCAATCAATTGATCATCTGCTACGTTTATTTGAGCACGCAAATTATTTAAAGAATTTTCGTAATCTGCCTCTGTATTGGTTTCTTTTCTAATTTTTAAATCTTGCATAATTTGCTTCAACTTTGTTGGTGTAACTTGCTGTGCAGCATCACTCCATGCATTATCTGGATCAAAATGCGTTTCTATCATTAAACCATCGAAATTTAAATCTAAAGCTGTTTGAGAAACGTCAAAAATCATTTCTCTGTTTCCTGTAATATGTGATGGATCGCAAATTAAAGGTAAATCTGGAAAACGATTTTGGAATTCAATAGCGATTTGCCATTCTGGAACATTTCTATATTTTGATTTTTCATATGTTGAAAAACCTCTGTGGATTGCGCCTAAATTTTTAATATCTGCTGTATATAATCTTTCAATACCTCCTAACCATAAAGCTAAATCTGGATTTATTGGATTTTTAACCAACACAATTTTGTCTGTTCCATGCAAAGCATCTGCAATTTCTTGCATAATAAAAGGAGATACTGCAGTTCTTGCACCAATCCATAATAAATCAACATCATTTTCAATCGCTAATTTACAATGTGCAGCATTGGCAACTTCTGTACAGGTTTTCATACCTGTTTGCTCTTTTACCTTTTTTAACCATCTTAAACCAAGTTCGCCAACGCCTTCAAACATTCCTGGTCTTGTTCTTGGCTTCCATATTCCTGCTCTAAAATAATTTACATCAGAATCTTTTAATTCGTGTGCAATTTTTAAAACTTGTTCTTCAGTTTCTGCACTACAAGGCCCTGCTATTACTAGAGGATGATCTAATTTCATATCATCCAACCATGTTCTTAATTCTTTTGTATTCTTCATTTTTCTACTTATTTTGGCTTTTACTTTATGCCGTTTAAAATTTGTTTTATATAATTTGTATTCTCCATTTCGTTAAAAATTTCGGAGAAATTATCTTGTTGCATCAACTCTTTAAAATGTTGTAAATTGTTGATATATTCTTCCAATGTTTCTAATATATTTTCTTTGTTCTGTTTAAAAATTGGCGTCCACATTGCTGGGCTACTTTTTGCCAAACGAACTGTAGATTCAAAACCAGAACCTGCCATATCAAAAATATCGCGTTCGTTTTTTTCTTTATTGATAACTGTTTTACCCAACATAAATGCGCTTATGTGAGATAAGTGCGAAACATACGCAATATGTTTATCATGCGAAACTGGATCCATATAACGAATACGCATTCCAATGTCTGTAAAAAGCTTCAAAGCTTTTTCTTGCAGCTTAAAAGTTGTTTTTTCTACTTCGCAAATAATGTTCGTTTTCCCTTTATACAAACCAGAAATTGCTGCTGTTGGCCCAGATTTTTCTGTTCCTGCAATTGGATGACAAGCTAAAAAATTTCTTCTTTTTGGATGATGTTCAACGGCTTTACAAATTGCTTCTTTTGTAGAACCTGCGTCAACAACCAAACCATTTTCTGATATTTTATCTAAAATAGTTGGTAATAATTTTACAGTTGCATCTACAGGAATTGATACAATAACCAAATCCGCATTTTCTAAATCGTCTAACGTTGCTTTTTTATCAATTAGTTTCAATTCTAAAGCCTTGTTTAAGGTTTCATCTTTTCTACTAATTCCGTGAATTATAACTTCTGGATTGTGTTTTTTAATGTCGATAGCAAAACTACCTCCAATTAAACCAACACCAATCATGTATATATTTTTCATTATTTTTCTTTTCAATGGGTTGAAACCCATTGCTATTAAAATCTTATTACACAAACAAGCTGACTGAAAACTGCCAACTGATTTTACTGCCAACTGAACCTAAAATCGACTAATTGCTTCTTTTATAATTTCTGATGTTACACACAAAGAAAATCGGATATAACCTTCTCCTTGAGATCCAAAAATAGTTCCTGGTGTTATAAAAATATCTTTGTCATATAAAACTGCATCTGTAGTTTCCTCAGATTTTTTTCCTTCAGGGATTTTCGCCCAAACAAATAATCCTGTTGAGTTTTTATCGTAAACGGCATCTAATTTATCTGCTAACTGCCAAATTAAATCTCTGCGTTCTTTGTAAATTTTATTTTGTTGAGCAAACCAATCGTTTGATAATTGTAAAGCTTCAATGGCCCCTTTTTGAATTCCGTAAAACATTCCAGAATCCATGTTCGATTTTACTTTTAAAACTTCGTTGATATATGTTGCATTTCCTAACAACATTCCAACTCGCCAACCAGCCATATTAAAGGTTTTGCTTAAAGAATTTAATTCTAAAGCAACCTCTTTTGCGCCATCAACTTGTAAAATACTTTTGGGTTTTTCATTTAAAATAAAACTATAAGGATTATCATTAATAATTAAAATATTTTGTTTTTTACCAAAAGCAAACAATTTCTCGAACATTTGTAACGTTCCATTAGTGCCTGTTGGCATGTGTGGATAATTTACCCACATTAGTTTTACTTTACTTAAATCTTGTGTTTCTAATTCATCAAAATTTGGTTCCCAATTTGTTGCATCACTTAAATTATAAAACAGTGGTTCTGCTCCAACTAATTTGGTAACAGAAGTATAGGTTGGATACCCAGGATTTGGAATTAATACTTGATCGCCTTCGTTTAAAAAAGCCATAGAAATGTGCATAATCCCTTCTTTGCTTCCCATTAAAGGTAAAATTTCACTTTCTGGATTTGCATCTACAGAAAACTTATTTTTATAAAAAGTTGCAATGGCATTTCTTAATTCTGGTAAACCTTGATATGATTGATATTTATGCGCACTTGCATCTCCCAAACTTCCTTGAATTGCTTCAATTACTTTTGCTGGTGGTTGCAAATCTGGGGAACCAATTCCCATATTAATAATTGGTTTTCCATCTGCCATTAAACCACGTACTTCTCTTAATTTTTTAGAGAAATAGTATTCTTGAACTGTATCTAATCTTTTGGCTGCTTTAATCATATTTATTATATTAAGTTCCTGAAATAAATTCAGGATAGGCTTTGCCTACCATTTTTAAAAACTCCTAAAACTTTAAAATCTTCTGCCATAATTTCTATCAAAGAAATCGCTTTTTTATAATCATTATAATCTTCAAAAGTAACATCTACAAAAAAGGAATATTTCCAAGGTGTTTCAATTACGGGTAAAGATTGAATTTTAGTCAGGTTCATTTTACAATCGCTCATTGCATTTAAAATGGCTGCTAAACTTCCTCTTTTATGACTCAATTGAAACTTTATAGAAGCTTTATTTACAGTTTCATCTTCTACAGGTTTATCTGTTTGTACAATTACAAAACGTGTTGAATTGTCTTTTATCGTCTGAATTTCATCTTCCAAAATATCCAAACCAAAAATTTCTGCGGCTATTTTTGGAGCAATTGCTGCAATACCAACTAAATTTTCTTTGGCGATTCTTTTTGCAACTTCAGCTGTATCTACATCTTCTACTAATTTAATATGCGGATATTTTTTAAAAAATTCTTTGCATTGTAACAAAGCCATTGGGTGTGAACAAATTTCTTTAATGTCTTCGATTTTTTGCCCTTTTAAAGCCATTAAATGATGATGAATATTCAAATATTGCTCGCCAATAATGTGTAAATTATTGTTATCAATTAAAGCATAATTAGGAATTATGGAACCTGCAATAGTATTTTCCAAAGCCATTACTCCCAAATTTGCAGATTTATCCAGCAAACTATCAACCAAAACATCAAAAGACATACATTCTTTTAATGCAATTTTATTTCCATAAAAGTCTCTTGCAACTTTATGATGGTTTGAGCCTTCTGCTCCTTGTATGGCAATTGTTTTCTTCAACTTTTATAATTATATCAAAAAAAAAAGCCTCGAATTAAATTCGAGACTTTATATATTATGTGTATTTGTTAACAGCATACAAAGTCTCTCCTTTTATTAAAAAAATAAAAGTAAAAATAGAAGTTTGTAAAATTGTTGTTTAACATTTTAATGTTCTTTGTTTGAGAAGCAAATCTAAAGATTTAATTTAGCTACACAAATATTATCAATAAAGATTAAAAACTTTTATGAATAATACTTTTTTATTATTTTATATTGATAATTATTTAATAAAAAGTTATTTTTCCCTAATTATTATCAATATCTAAATTTATTTTTTATTTAATAATAAATACTATACTAAATCTTTTAACCTTTTTGCTGCAATTTCTGCTGTAATATCTCTTTGAGGAGATCCAAACATCTCATAACCAACCATAAATTTCTTAACAGTTGCACTTCTTATTAAAGGTGGATAAAAACTCATATGAAAATGCCAGTGTTCGTTTGCTTCTCCATTTGTTGGTGCTTGATGAATTCCACTTGAATATGGAAAAGAAGTATTAAACAATTTATCATACGCTTTTGTAATTACCGAAATTGCTTCAGCATAATTTTTAGCTTCAACTTCTGATAATTCTAAAATATTTTTCTTCGCTTTTTTAGGAGCAATCATCGCTTCAAAAGGCCAAACTGCCCAAAAAGGAATTAAAACGACAAAATCATCATTTTCAAAAATAATACGTTCTTTTGCTTTTAATTCTTGCTGTAAATAATCTCCTAAAAGACTTGAATTATTTTTATCAAAATATGTCTTTTGATGTTTGTCTTTTTTATCAACTTCATTTGGTAAGGTAGATTGACTCCAAATTTGTCCATGAGGATGTGGATTGCTACAACCCATTACTGCACCTTTATTCTCAAAAATTTGCACGTAATTAATCATATCATTATTCCCTAATTCTGTGTATTCTTCTTGCCAAGCTTTTACCACTATTGCAATATCTTCCACTTCCATTTCCGCCAAACTTTTGGAATGATTTGGACTAAAACAAATTACTTTACAAATACCTGTTTCGCTTTTTGCTTGAAATAAACCATCATTTACATTAAAAGTAGGTGAGTCTTTTTGAAGGGCTGCAAAATCGTTTGTAAAAACAAAAACATCTTTATAATCTGGATTTACATCTCCAGAAATTCTTGTATTTCTTGCACATAAATAACAACTTTCATCATGTTCTGGTCTTTTTTCTGTTGATATTTCTTCGTTTTGACCTTGCCAAGGACGTTTTGCTCTGTGAGGAGAAACTAAAACCCACTCGCCTGTTAATATATTAAAACGCTTGTGAGAATAATCTTGCAAATTTGTATTTTCCATTTTTGTTTTTTTCTAGTTGATTATTTTACTAAATGTGTTCCATCAGAAAGTTTTATAAAATATACAGAACATTCTTTATCGAACTTATTTTTGTAGGCTTTTGATACTGATTTACCAAAGTCTTTTGCTTCATCTTTCGCAATTAAATTAATTGTGCAGCCACCAAAACCACCACCCATCATTCTTGCACCTAAAACTTTTTTATTCTTTTTTGCTTGATCTACCAAAAAATCTAACTCTGCACAACTTACCTTATATTGATGTTGCAAACCATTATGTGAGCCATACATTAAAGCTCCTAACTTCTCCAAATCGTTATTTTCGATAGCTTTTGCAGCTTTTTGAGTACGTTCAATTTCTTGAATTACATACAAACCTTTTTGGTAATTTTCTGGAGTAACTTTATCAATAATTTGCTCTAAATCCTCTTCAGTTGCATCTCTTAAGGTTTCAATTTTTAGCAATTCTGCAATACTTTCACAAGCAGAACGTCTATCATTATAAGCACTATCAGACAAACTGTGTTTTACATTTGTGTTGATTAACATTAATTGATGCTCTTTAAAATCGATTTCATAAGGTTTCGATTCTATGCTTCTACAATCTAACAAAAGTGCATTATTTTTAATCCCAAACATGCTTGCATATTGGTCCATAATTCCACATTTAACTCCCACATAATTGTGTTCTGCTTTTTGTGAAATTAAAATCATTTCTGTTTTTGATAACCCTAAATCAAACAATTCATTCAAGCCAAAAACCACACTATTTTCTAAAGCTGCAGAAGATGACATGCCTGCACCTCCAGGAATATTTCCTTTAAAAATGATGTTAAAATCTCCAATAACTTTGTTTCTATTCTGAATTTCTGCAACCACACCAAAAACATAATTTTCCCAACTTCCTTCTTTCGATGGTTTTAATTTATCGAGTTCAAACTCAATAGTGCTATCTAAGTCTAAGGCAATTGCTGTACATTTTCCAGCATCGCTTTTCTGAATAGCAGCAGCAATTCCTTTATCTACAGCAGCAGGAAACACAAACCCTCCATTATAATCTGTATGTTCTCCAATAATATTAATTCTACCAGGAGAAAAAATTAAAATTGGGCTTGTTTTGAACTTTTTTAAAAAATGTTCTTTTACTTCCTTTATTAATGTTACACTCATTTTTATTGATTTTTAATCTGCACTAAATTTTAAATCCCAATTTAATACGTATGTTTTATTGGCTTCTAAAACTTGTAATCCAATTTTATTATTAAACGTATCAGAAGTACCTGTCATAGGTTCAATTGCAATAATATCTTTGTCTTTTGGTGTGTATAATTGCAAAAAATTTTGTTCTGAATTTGCTGTAATATCTATTTTATAAGTTGGTGTTGTAAAAGAAACTTTATCATCATTTAAAATAAAACAATCATCTAATTGCTGCTCTTCAATTTTAAAAATTTCTGGTGATTTTTGTTCTATTACCTTTTTAGTTATTAAGCTTTTATCGAATTCAACTTTTTGATCACTTTTAAACGATAAATGACTGTTTTTTAAATCAGTAGAATTAAAATACGGATGCCAACCCAATGTAAAAGGAAAAGATTTTGTGTCCGTATTTTTAACGGTAACTCTAACTTTTAATCGATCTTCAAAAAGCGTGTACGTTACTGATAAAAAGTAAGTAAAAGGAAAGCCTATGCTTTCATTTTTCTCATAATAATTAAAGGTTGCAGAACAATTGTCTTTATGTTCTTCTGGCTCAAAAAGATCAAACTTTTTGTTATACACCAAACCATGCAAAGCATTATCACCATCATTAGTTTCTAGTTGATAATCATTACCTTCAAAAGTATATTTGCCTTCTTTAATTCTACTTGCAAAAGGAAACAAAATTGATGATGCATAAGACTCTTTATAATCGAAATCTGACTGCTCTTTAATGATAAATTTATCTTTGAATTTTAAGGAAACAACTCTAGCTCCTTGCTCTAAACAAATTTTTGCTTTGGTAGTTTTTGAAGCGTTTTGCAACTCCACAAAACTCAATCCATTTTTTTCTTTACTACTTATTTTAAACATTTTATAACGATTTTCTCACAATTAAACGACTCGGATTTTCAACCTTTATTTTCTCATCATTTAAAATCATTTGCGCTAATTTTTTTCCCATTAAATTAAAATCTGTGGAAATTGTGGTAATTCCGTTTTCTACTACTTCTTTTAAAATAGTATCATTTACAGAAATTATCCCCACATCTTTTGCTAAAATTAGTTGCTCTTCTTTTATTTTTTTGATGACTCTAATAAGGTTCTTATCGTCTAAAATAGTAAAAATTTCTCCTTTTTTTGGTGTTCTGTCATCTAAAGAATTTAAAACTTCATTTTGCAAATTGTATTGCTTACAAAACTTAAGAAATCCTTTTAAAATACCTTTGGGTTGTTTGTCATCATTATATAATAAAATTAAATTTTTATAACGGACCAACTTCTCCAAAACACTTTGCAATCCTGTAAAAATATCTTTTTCGAAATTCTGATAAACTGCTGGGTATTCATTTAAATCTTCATGAATTTGATCTAAAATAAACACTTTATCTTTTGGTAAATTTTGTATGGAATCTTGTGTATTTTTTAAATTAGCAGGCATAATTACATACGAACTATAATTGCCAACGTTTTCGTTAATCAACTTGTTAAAAACGTTTATATTAAAGTGATGAAAATAAATCTCAACTTCAATATGACTTCCTAAACTACCTAGAAAAGCGTTATATAAATCTTCTTTAAACGAATTTAATTCATCAAAAAGAACAAAAATTTTCTGCTGTAATTTTACATCAACAGAAAAAACATAAAAACCTTTACCAACTACAGAGTTGATAATTCCTCTGTTTTTTAAATCATTAAAAGCAGTTAAAACTGTATCTCTAGAAAGAGAATGCTTGTTTTTTATAGCGTTTAAAGAAGGTAACTTATCACCTTTTTGTAATTCGCCTTTTACAATGGCATTTTCAATAGAAGCAATAATTTGCTTGTATTTTGGTGTTTTACTTGCCTTTTTTAGTTTTACGATTCCCACATTACAAATATATACTTTTTTATTAATTAAACAACTGGTATGTACTAGTAGCTTATTTTGGTAAATAATCCAATTTAATAGTTCATCTTATCAAAAGGAATTATTACCTTTAACTTTCTAAAAATTCACAAAAATGAATATCCGTAAAAAAAATATTTTGAAAACATATAGTTCGCTTGTTATTGTTTGCTTAATTACTTTAAGTAGTTGCAAAAACGAGAAAGCTACTACAAATTCATCCGAAGAAAAAAAAGAAAAACTCGCTGTAAAAACTCCTGAAAACATGATTTGGATTCCAGGAAAAACGTTTTTACAAGGCGCAAAAGAAACTGATAAGTTTGCAATGCCAAGAGAAAAACCTGCTCACGAAGTTACTGTAGATGGCTTTTTTATGGATGTGACTGAAGTTACCAATAAGCAATTTAAAGAATTTGTTGCTGCTACAAATTATATTACTATTTCTGAACGTAAAATTGATTGGGAAGAGATGAAAGCGCAACTACCTGCAGATACTCCAAAACCTCACGATTCTATTTTACAGCCTGGAAGTTTAATTTTTAATAAAAATGTAAACGCTGTTGTAAATATGGAAAATTACACTCAATGGTGGACGTGGAAAATTGGTGCAGATTGGAAACACCCTGAAGGACCAGAATCTAACATTGATGGTAAAGACGATTTTCCTGTGGTACATATTGCTTTAGAGGATGCTTTGGCATATTGCAAATGGGCTAACAGACGTTTGCCAACTGAAGCTGAATGGGAAGCTGCTGCTCAAGGAAAAAATACGGATGCCATTTTTACTTGGGGTAATGATAAAACTATTTTAGATTCAAATGCAAATACTTGGCAAGGAACTTTCCCCTCAAAAAACGAATCTGTAGATGGTTTTGAATTTATTTCTCCAGTAAAATCTTACCCAGCTAATAGCATTGGTTTGTTTGATATGGCTGGAAATGTTTGGGAAATTACAAGCGATTTATTTAACGTAAACCATTACAAAGAAATTGACATTTCTAAACCAATTATAAATCCAAAAGGTGCTAGTAAATCTTACAGTCCAAGCAATCCTTATCAAGTTGAACATATTATAAAAGGTGGTTCATTTTTATGCCACGAATCGTATTGTGCAAGTTTTAGAATCTCTGCAAAAATGGGAGTTGCTATAGATTCTGGTTCAGATCATGTTGGTTTTAGAACAGTTGCTACTCGAGAAATGTTAGCATCAGAATAAAATATTCTATTAAAAATTGCTTTAAAAATTC
>Ga0115565_10001395_pt1 | contig 19950 bp, 10 predicted proteins | sample COGITO_mtgs_1105_FD_87199 | JGI IMG/M metagenome (GOLD analysis project Ga0115565, IMG submission 87199) | Pelagic marine microbial communities from North Sea - COGITO_mtgs_110530 | ecosystem: Environmental > Aquatic > Marine > Epipelagic | place: Germany:Helgoland, sampling site Kabeltonne... | reverse complement strand
CGACTTTTCTGGTCACTGATCGAGGCAACAATGCGTACCAACTATTACACGGAAACTTCGACCGTGGCCTTTAAGTTAATTCCGAGCCTGATCGCGGACATGCCGTTACCGCGACCCGCCCACGAAATTTGGGTGTACTCACCACGGGTTGAAGGCGTGCACTTGCGTTTTGGGGCAGTTTCTCGCGGTGGATTGCGATGGAGTGACCGACGGGAAGACTTCCGTACGGAGATTCTCGGATTAGTGAAAGCCCAGGAAGTGAAGAATGCTGTGATCGTACCCGTCGGCGCAAAAGGAGGGTTTTTTGCCAAGCATCTCCCTGACCCCGCCCTGGACAGGGAAGCCTGGATGGCGGAAGGCAAGAGTTCCTATCAGGACTTTGTCCGCGCACTGCTCTCTGTGACGGACAATATTGTCGAAGGGGTTGTGATTGCACCGGTTAACGTTGTCTGTCATGACCCCGACGATCCGTACTTGGTGGTTGCGGCCGACAAAGGTACAGCGAGTTTCTCGGACCTCGCGAACGCGATTGCTATTGAAGAAAACTTTTGGCTGGGAGACGCGTTTGCATCTGGTGGTTCAGCCGGGTACGACCATAAGGACATGGCGATTACCGCTCGAGGGGCATGGGAGTCTGTTAAGCGTCACTTTTTCGAGATGGAAATTGACACCCAACGGCAGGAGTTCACGGTCGTTGGGATCGGCGATATGAGTGGTGACGTTTTTGGTAACGGCATGCTGCTCAGTGAGCATATTCAACTCATAGCCGCATTTGACCATCGTCATATTTTCCTTGACCCAAACCCAAATGCAGCGTCGAGCTTTGCAGAGCGCACACGCCTTGCAGCTCTTTCGCGCAGCTCTTGGGTGGATTACAACACTGAGTTGATTTCAGCCGGAGGTGGTGTTTTCCCAAGGAGCGCTAAAACAATTGTGCTGACCCAGGAGGCTAAAGACGCTCTGGATTTCGATACGGAGGCCGATACGTGCACGCCGGATCTGTTAATCAATGCGATATTGAAAGCTCGCGTTGATCTGTTGTGGAATGGAGGAATCGGCACATACGTCAAGGCGAGCACCGAAACCAATGTTGACGTCGGCGACAAAGCCAATGACCCCATCCGGGTCGACGGCAGCGATCTGCGGGTTCACGTGATTGGTGAGGGAGGCAATCTTGGGTTGACCCAATTAGGTCGCGTTGAAGCAGCTCGAGGCGGCGTGCGACTCAACACTGACGCGATCGACAACTCAGCAGGGGTTGATACCTCCGACCATGAAGTTAATTTAAAGATTCTCTTAGCTCCCCTTGTTCGTGACCGATCAATCACACGGGCCAGGCGGGACGAACTGCTGCACAGCATGACGGATGCCGTGTCAGATTTAGTGCTAGCCGACAACATCAATCAGAATGTCGTGCTTTCTAATGCTCGCGCCGGAGCAGTCAGGCTCGTTACGGTGCATCAGCGCATGATGCGTGATCTTGAGCGTAAGGAGTTGCTCAATCGCGCAATTGAGTTCTTGCCAGACGACGCTGAATTGGATACCAGACGATCTGCCGGGGAGGGGTTGACTTCGCCTGAACTTGCAGTGCTGTTGGCCTACGCGAAAATTGAAGTGACCAAAGAGCTCAATGCTGTCGCACTCGGAGCGCACGCATGGTGTGATCAGATCGTCATCGACTACTTTCCTCAAGTCATTCGGCAACGTTTCCACGCAGAGATTTTGACGCATTCACTTCGCGCTGAAATTGCGAACACTGTGTTGGCTAACGAGTTGATTAATATCGGTGGGGTCACCTTTGTTTTCCGCGCAATCGAGGAGACCGGTGCTAGTACAGTCGAGGTTGTTAAGGCGGCCTATGCGGCGATGCAAGTCTTTGGAATTCCTGCCCTATGGCACGGGATCAACACACTTCCAGAGAATGTTTCTGCGCGGGCTCGGACGGCACTTCACCTTGAAGTGCGCCGGCTATTGGATCGTTCAGCCCGGTGGTTCTTACAGAATCGCGGTTCGGGTATTGATATCGACTCGGAAATTGCAGGCTTTGCCCAGAGTGTTCGAGAGTTCTCGGGTGGAGTTCCCAAAGCGCTTCGTGGGCAAGAGTCCGAGAGATTTGAAAGGCTCTCGCAACGGTTCATTGACGCCGGTTCACCCAAGGAAATTGCTGACCAAGCCGCGAGTGGCCTCGATGTGTTCTCGCTGCTCGATATCACCGAATTGTCGCGCGCACTTGATGCTGACATGACCGAGGTTATTGAATTGTATTTCGAGTTGTCGGAGCATTTTGACGTGGATCAACTGCTCGTGCGCATCACGGGGCTGCCCCGGGGTGACCGTTGGACCGCATTGGCACGGCAGGCCCTGCGATCTGACCTGTATTCGGTGATTGCCGAGTTAACGGGCGGGGTGTACGCGGCGACCGAAAGTGGTAGTGCGACCGGTCGAATCTCGCGGTGGGAGGAGAAGCGAGCGGAAGGTGTCGCTCGTACCCGCTCAACTCTCGATGAAATTCTCCAAGTCGAGGACATTGACCTTGCAACACTCTCGGTTGGTTTGCGAGTCCTGCGGAACTTGGTGGCTCAAGCGACATGAGTATGCCATTAGATCCGTTGTCCCAACGCAGGTATAGCAGGCATATATCAATGGAGCAGGTAGGTGAATTGGGGCAACACAAGCTCGGTAAGGCGCGCGTGCTTGTGGTGGGTGCGGGCGGACTGGGTTCACCGGCATTGTTGTACTTAGCTGCCGCAGGCGTGGGCACGATTGGAATCATTGAGTTTGATGTCGTGGAGCTGAGCAATTTGCAGCGACAGATCATTCACACGGAATCAACAATAGGTAGTTCCAAGGTTGCGTCTGCGGAAGCGGCAATGAAGAATCTCAACAGTTCCATTGGTATTGAAGTTTTTGACACACCTATTGGACGAGACAATGCTCGCGAAATAGTGAGTCAATTCGATCTGGTTGTGGACGGCTCAGATAATTTCGCAACCCGGTATTTACTCAATGACGCCTGTTTTCTCGAGGGCAAGCCATATGTGTGGGGATCGGTGCTGCGCTTTGACGGACAGGTCAGCGTTTTCGGGTGGGCCGAGGGGCCGTGCTATCGCTGTGTGTACCCAATTCCACCTGAGCCGGGAACGGTTCCCAACTGCGCAGATGCTGGTGTATTCGGTGCAATTTGTGGAGTGATTGGTTCGATGCAGGTGAGCGAAGCACTCAAAATTATTCTGGGCGTGGGCGATGTCCTCAGCGGCCGGATTGCGATTTTTGACGCGTTAAATGCCAGTGTGGAACATGTTATGGTCGCACGCGACCCGGGTTGTTCGCTGTGCGGAGATACGCCCACCATCACCGAATTGGTGGATTACGTTGCACTGTGTTCTGGTAACCAACCGGGCGAGCGTATCGACAGAAGCGAATTGGTTGCGTTGCTTAATGCACGGGCGCGTGGCGAGGCCGCCTTCGAGTTGATTGATATCCGTGAAGAATACGAACTGATTCATGGTTTGATTCCCGGTTCGGTCAACCGTCCATTGTCAACATTTGATGTAGAAAGCTTCGGCATCGCAGCACACAGCGACCCGAGCATTACGGGCGAAATCATTCTGTACTGCCAGGCTGGTGTCCGTTCCGAGTATCTCTTGCGAGAGCTCGCCGCACGAGGATTTTCACAGGTGCGGCATTACGGCGGCGGTTATATCGATTGGGTGGCAGGAGCAGGTTAGAGCAAGTTCTTTTTGGTTAAGTAATTAAACGACCAGTATCCTGGCAGGGTTGGTAGCCAGAAAGTCAACAATCGGTAGAGCAGCACGGCTGAGACAGCAAGACCCGCGTCTAGACCGGTGGCGGTCAGTCCGGCTGCCAGTGCCGCTTCAACCGCACCGAGTCCACCCGGAGTGGGCGCTGCCTGACCAATTGTTGCGCCAGCAAGATAGACCACTGCGACAACCGCAATGCTAAGACTTCCATCAAATGCTTGAACGCACGCATAGAGCACCCCAACGTACGCCAGGTTTAGTAGCAGGATGCCGCCGATTCCTTCGAGGAGTTTTGTAGGTCGTTGGGCGATCGTGACCATGCGAGGGACAACTTCTTTGATCAACGGCCCGATCCTTTTGCTGATCAACCGTCGCACAGCGGAAACTGCAAGGAGCGCCAACAGGATCACCGCAACCGCAGCGACGCCAACGACTGCCCATATCGGTGGATCAAACGTGAAGTCGGCTTGTGTACCTGCGGCGATACCGAAAGCGAGCAGCAGGCCAATGTGCGTTGCGAAAGCCGCGACCTGTGAGACCCCAACACTTGCGGCCGCAAGAGCCGGGTGCAGACCGGATTTTTGCAGGTAGCGAACATTTATCGCGATTGCACCCAGCGCCGGTGGAGAGACCAACGTTGCGAAGTCTCCGGCAACCTGTGCTAGCACTGTGCGACCAAATGACAACTTTTCCGGAACGAAACCCGATAGTGACCATGCCGCGCCCGCGTAGGTGATCAAACTGAATCCAAATGCTCCCAGCACCCATGACCAATTTGCGGTACTAAACAGGTTACCTAGATCGACCGAAGTGAGTTGTGAAAGCAATACGTATCCGGCAATTGTTCCGACCACAATCATGACAAGGGTGCGCGGTTTGATTCGCTGGAACTGGATCTGTTCCGTGTCAGCATCAGGGCGAAGTTCAACAATTGCATCACGCAAGGCGATGATCATGCCTTTATGTTTGCGAAGTGCTTTGCGGGTCCCCGGTGAAAGTGCCACTGGTTGTAGCGCTGGTAGCGCGCGGGCAATTGCGTCACTGCCGAGCACTCGCCGAGCCGAAGAAACACTGCGTTCAACCGAGGTCAGCATGGCAAGTGAACATAAGAGTTCGGCCAGATCCAAGCGGATCGCTACGTCACTTGCAGCAATGGACCCTTGGTCGGTGCCCAACAGCCACGTGCTGTTTTCAGGCCCGCGCAGTAAATGTCTGCTAGAAAGCGCGCGGTGACTCATCTGGTGTTCGTGCAGTGTTCGGATCGCCCGCCAAGCGCTGTCGAGCTCGGTATCAGTGATATCGGTTAATTCGTTAAATGGTGTACCGGGGATCTGTTGGTACACCAATGCCACCGAGTCTGGGCCAACTTCAGTGGCTAAGAGAAGTCGAGGTACAGGTGCACCGGCAGCCTGAGCCGCGTAGGCAACCAAGGCCGCATGTTCAACCGCTTTGCGCAGGTTGAAGGCCCCTTTACCCGGCTCATCGCGCAACCGAAGGCTGGTCCAGGCGGCATTTACCAGCCCGGCCCCTTCTAAGTCTCGGTCCAAAATGGTGATGCGGAGGGGATCGCCATTTCGTGTGATCGCGCTGTAGCGGCGTCCCCGGCTAGTGAGGTTGGCAATCCTCAATTCGGTGATCGGGTATCCACCACGTTCCATAGCGGCAGCGACCGCGGCGCCGCTGGGTCTGGTGGTTGAGGTGCCCAGTGCATAACGGGTAAGTAGTCCGATTGCCCAACCAACGGCGAGAGAAAATCCAATACCCGCGAGTGCGATTCCTGAACTCAAGAGCGTTACCAAGATCAGCGAGACCATGACGACGCTGGAGAGCACGTTCCAAGGGCGGCGACTCATAAGTCGAGCAACAGTGATGAAGGCCAAGATACCGCCGAGAATCGGCGCGGTGGAACCATTCGCACTGCTGGTTGAACCTGCCATAGCTATGAGGAGTCGAGGGTTGTCCAATCCACCAATCACGATTGACACAATCGATAGAACCGTGACCGCCAAGAAGAGGGCCACCAGGGAATCAAATAACTGGCGAAGCCTTCGGCGCACAATCAAACTGATTGATCCAGCAATAGGAAGTCCCAATGAGCCGATTCCGCCAACTACATTTAGTGCCAAAACGACGAGTGATGGTAAAAGGGCAACTCCACCTTCAATATCGGTATCGAGGCCGGCCGTGGTGCTAGTTGCAAAGTAGCCCAAAGCGATTGTTCCTAAAACAAGTGAGATTGCCACGGCAAATCGAGCTAGGTCAAGTGGGCGACGAATTCGTTTCTTAATAGCGCCGTCATAAATAATTGGAGGGTTTACGCCATTGTTTGGGGCCGGCGCTTTCGTGGATTCAGTCGGGATGTAAGGAATGGGACCGGCCAAGGTGAACTCAGTTTCAATTGCTGAATCCGAGTCGGGCGCCACTAGGTAATCGTGTCACAGTGGGGTAATTGTCAGTGCAGCATGGTATTCATAGCTCATGCGAGCGGAGGCGACCTGGGAACTCAACTGGGAACTCAACAGTGAGCAACCCATGGCCCCATCGATTCACGTCAACCCTGCCCAGCAGGCCGTGATCGATCTGCTTTCGGGGAGAAATTTGGTTCTCGGTTCGGCAGGGGCAGGGAAAACCACCACACTCATCAGTTCGGTCGAGCAGCGACTCCGAGAAGGAGTGCCGGCCCGAGAGATTCTCGTCCTCACCTACGGGAAGTCCGCGGTCCGCGAATTTAAGGAAAGCCTTGCTGCTCGTACGTCGGGAATTGTTCTTCCATATATCGGAACTTTTCACGCTCTCGCATACTTAATCGTGATGGGGTCAGTGTCCACTTCTAATCTTGAGCGACCAGAGTTGCCCAGGTTGCTTTCTGGTGCGGAAGAAGAAGCGAGAATCCGGCAACTGATCGCCGGTGTGCTGGCAGATCACACGAGTTCCGGGGCGGGAATCGAGTGGCCCTCCTCGTTGCGGGGTGCTGCCAAGACCCAAAGTTTCGCCCGTGAAGTGCGCAATGTGATCGCGCGACTCAAGGAATTGCAGTTAACCGGGGCCGACCTCATTACGCTCGGTGAGCAAGAAGGTCGCCCCGAGTGGGAAATTGCCGGACATATCGCGACCAACGACACCCAGGTCATGGCCCTCGAAAATGTTATGGACTACAACTCGCTTCTCCTGGCCGCGATCACATTGGCGCCCAGCTCTCCAGTGCTTTCACACATATCCCATGTTTATATCGACGAATACCAAGAAGTGGGACCGCTGCACCGACAATTACTAGCGGTAATCTCCCAGAGAGCCACGGTACTTGTAGCCGTGGGTAATCCACATGAAAGTGTTTTTGGTTTTCGTGGATCTGAAACAGATATGGCTCTGGGATTTGAGGCAGAGTTTGCGCACTCCACTCATTTTCAACTCACTGATTCTTGGCGTTTTGGTCCCGAGATTGCGGCTGCAGCCACGGCTCCATTTGGTGCTAAGGGCCAATCAGCCGTGGGTTACACGCAGTATTTTGCAGGCGCAGGTTCGGTGAAGATAAATAAATACGCGTCTCGCAACGCACGTGCCGCTTTTGTCGCCGAGGGTATCTACAACTCGCACATGCTGGAAAACGTTCCATGGAATTCCATGGCTGTCATTGGGCGCGCACGCTCGGATATACCGCTCATTACTCGTGCATTGAACCGCGCGGGTGTACCTGTCGTTGTAGCCACCGACGAAATTGCCTTGAAAGATGAGCCCGCCGTGCAAGTATTGCTGGGACTCCTGTCAATCGCGGAAGATCCGGAAAAAGCGAGCCCAGCTTCTGTTGCGGATCTCTTAACTGGACCTATATGCGGCCTTGATGCAAGTGACATGCGTCGACTGGGCCGCGCCTTGCGGATCGTGGAACCTCACGTTGCTTCGGCCCAATTGATCAAGGAACTCATTGCTGGAACGAGTAAGGGTGAAGCCAATCTAGACGAACTCGATGCGCGTCTGAAACCAATTGTCGGTCTAGTCGCACAGCTTCACCGCGAAATCGCATCAGATACCCCGGTCAGTGAGATTGTGTGGACCGCCTGGACTGGCGGGGAGAAGTTTCCACACGGCTGGCCGCAACGACTGCAGAGCGCCGCGCTTTCGCACAGTGCCCCGGCGCACCACGACCTAGATTCGATCATGGCACTCTTTGATGCTGCGGCGCGATTTGCTGAACGTTCGAATGCAGGAATTGACAACTTTCTCACCCAACTTAAGTTTCAAAGTCTGCCCGCAGAGCCCGTTGCCGCGAGAGGGCTTCGCGCCGATGCAGTTCAAGTTATGACCGTGCACCAAAGCAAAGGTCGCGAGTGGGACCGAGTGTGGTTGGTTGGGCTAGAAGAAGGCATTTGGCCAAATCTGGTTGCTCGCGGAAGCCTGTTGAAAGCCGAAGAAATCGGTGTCGGTAGTTCACACCTTGCGCTGAATCCCGTCGCCTTGTTGCGCGAGGAACGCAATTTGTTCTATGTCGCGTGCACGAGAGCCAAGGAAGCCTTGACCCTGACATGTATTGATCAAGGAGGCGAGGGCGGGGACCAGCCCAGTCGCTTTATCGGCGACGTCGTTGGAACGGGGGTCACGCCGGTTGTAGTCGCCGGATACCCAAAGAATCGGTCAAGTTGGTCGGGACTGGCTGCAGATCTGCGCCGCACACTTGCAGACCCGTACGCCAGCACGGAACTGAAATCCAGAGCGGGCGCGATACTGGCTGACATGGGCCCTAGCGTCAGCCCGGGAACTTGGTGGGGCCTGACCCCAATTTCGCAGTCACAGCGACCAGTGCGGCCAGCACACAAGCCAATCAAAATGTCGGGAAGCTCACTGGACTCCCTCCTTCAGTGTCCTCTGAAGTGGTTTCTGGACCGAGAGGCCAAAGCACAAGTATCCCGCGGTTCGGCAACCGCATTTGGCAGTATCGTGCACGCGATTGCGGAGTTTGTTGCCAAGGGCGAACTGTCACAGGATGAGCAACAAATCCGAGAATTAATTAATGGCTCGTGGCAGGCTTTGGCCTACGAGGCAGATTGGCAGTCCCAGGCGGATCTCGTGCAGGCCTACAAGGCGGCCGAGCTTTTTCTCAACTACCACAATCTCACTCCGCGCGTCTTCAAGGAGGCAGAAGGCGAATATAGGACGGAACTAACCGTAACGACTCCTAGTGGCAAACAAGAGGCCATTGAACTTAGCGGCATTCTCGACCGAATTGAAATAGACGACAATGGTCGGCTTGTTGCAATTGATTTCAAAAATGTGAAGAACCCTCCAAGCAAGGCTGAAATTACCGAAAACGGACAACTAGGAATCTACCAACTGCTGCTACGGGACCAACAAGACTGCGAGGTGACTGCGGACTTTTCCCAGCAGGAAACTATCCCAGTTGGGGCTGCCCTTGTTCAACTTCGAGTTGACGCATCCGAGGCAAGGGTTCAACCCCAGGAAGCCATTAATTTTAGCGAGACACCGACGTGGATTGAAGTAAAACTTGGCCAAGCTGCCGAGATAATTCGCACTGAAGCGTTCTTTCCGCGAGTGAATCCCTCATGCCGTTACTGCTCCTACAAGTCGGTCTGTCCCACCACGTCAATGGATGTGTTGAGTCGTGACCTGATTAACGGGGGTGAAAACGGTGACGACTCATTCAACTAATGAACTCAGCGACGCAGACCTTGAAAGCATTCTTGGGTTTGCGCTGTCAGAGCAGCAGCGGAGCGCGGTAAAGGCACCCCGTGAACCGGCGGTCATGGTTGCCGGAGCAGGGTCAGGAAAAACCACTTCAATGTCAGCTCGCATCGCATTCTTGATCGGGAGTGGTTACGTCACACCCGAGCGGGTGCTCGGACTCACATTCACGACAAAAGCAACAGCCCAACTGTTGGACTCGTCTCGCTCGCGTATCGCCGCCTTAGCGCTGTTGCATCCATTGGCATTCGGTGAAGAAACCGGCGATCCCGTTATTTTAACCTATAACTCTTTCGCATCTGGGGTAGTGAAAGAGTACGGCGCACTGCTTGGACGAGACTTCAATGCTGACGTGTTAACCGACGGTGCCCGGCAGCAACTTGCGTACCGGTTGGTGTGCACAACACAACGTGACTTAACTGGGATCTCTGTAGGGCCTGCGAAAATTACTTCAGATTTACTTTCCCTGGACGGTGAACTCAGCGAGTTGGCGATCACGCCAGAGGCAGTAATTGAATACGATCGCACTTTAATTAAGTACCTCGCAGGTCTTACCGGGAGCAATCAGACATTGCGCGGAATTGCCAGTACTTCGGCGAGGCGAATTACCCTCTCGCAACTCGTGCTTGAATGGCGGGAATTGAAGGCGTCACGTAACCTCATCGAATTCTCAGATCAAGTTCGGCTCGCGACTTCAATTGTTACCCAATTCCCCGAAGTCGCGGCACAGATCCGTTCACGTTTTTCCATCGCGTTACTTGACGAATACCAAGACACCTCGATTAGCCAACGAATTTTGCTCGAGACCATTTTTTCGCAGGGCTTCCCAGTGACGGCGGTTGGTGACCCTTGTCAGGCAATTTACGGTTGGCGTGGCGCCAGTGTCGAAAACATTAATAGTTTTCCACGTCAGTTCCAAACCCGCGAGAATCGCGACGCGAGTGTCTACCCACTTTCCGCTAACCGTCGCTCGGGAGTCCAGATTCTCGAGTTGGCTAACCTGATCTCGGAGAATTTACGTGCCGAGCACCCAAACGTTGAACGGCTTGATCCAACCCGGGACATTCAAGGTGAAATCACGTTGGCCCTTTTTGACTTCGCTGATCAAGAGATCCAATGGATGGCCGACCAAATTGCAGAGCAACATAGTCGAATTGAGTCAGGTGAGAGTGAAGTAGGAAAACAAGATATTGCAGTTCTCGCTTCTACTGGAAATATGCTTCTGCGCATGCGCGAGGCCTTACAACAACGCGGAATCCCGGTCCAATTGCATTCTGCTGCGGGACTGCTTTCCCACCCACTTGTCATGGACTTGAGGGCAATCCTTGAGATCATTCACGAACCAACGGCCAACCCCGCTTTCGTGCGGTGGGCAACCGGGGTCAGGTGGCGCATTGGTGCTCGAGACATGGCAGCGCTTGGTTCACGTGCAGGCGCTCTCGCACAGTCAAGTGGTCGGGTAAGTGCGGAGAATGTCCAAGGTGCACTGGACGCGGCGGTCGAGGGAATTGATCTAGTCGACGTCGTTTCCCTCTCAGATGCAATCTTTGATCTGGGGGAGTTAGACCGGTACTCACCGGCGGCAATTGAACGCTTTGGGAAAATGGCTGAACAAATCCGAATATTGCGAACGCACATTGGCGAGCCACTCGTTGAATTGATGGCACGAGTGACTCGGATTTCTGGGATCGATATTCAAGCACAGCTGCATGGAAATGACTCGATTGCCGTGAATGAACTAATTAATTTGGCGGCGGATTTCCAAGACGTTGACGGTCGAGTGTCATTGGGCGCATTCATCTCACGGATGGCCGACATAGAAAGATTCGACATTAGTGTGGATTACGAGCAGCCTGTTGAACCGGGTGCAGTTCAACTGATCACGATTTATAAAGCAAAGGGTTTGGAATACACACACGTGTACCTACCTAATTTAAGCGATAGGGCTTTCCCTGGTGGTCAAGCAAGGGGTAACTGGACGGGTGACGCCACCATGGCGCCTTGGCCACTTCGTCAGGACTCTCCACCTGCCATCGCGAACTTCCCAGATCACAGCGTGACCAAAATTACCGAGGCCACTTTCAAGAAGGAGTATTTATCCCACTTTGATGCCCTTAAGGAGCGGGACAACGAACGACTCGCCTATGTCGCTTTCACTCGAGCCAAAGACTCGCTCACATTGAGTGCGAGTTGGTGGGGCGTGAATTGGAAAAAGCCGCACGGCCCGCATCCATTTCTCGCAGCTGCGCATGACCTGTTGGCGGGCAGTGGTATCAATATTCCAGTGTGGGCTCCTGCCCCCGCAGGGGATCGTCCGGACCGGGATCTTGATTCAATCGAGTTGACCTGGCCGGTACCGGTGCCCGAGACAATCGTCGCTGAACTCAAGGACCAAGCGCACTACGTAGCATTGGGCGATCTTCCTGCGGGGGAACTAACTGACAGTGAAGTAACCCGAGTGCAGGCATGGACGGCTGCACGGAGTGCGTTGCAGCGCGAGCGTGAGCGGTTCGACTCTCCCGTACGTACCGTGTCTTTGCCACGAAGCGTGGGGGCGAGCAGCATGCTGCGGGCACTGCGCGAACCTGAAGTTCTCGCGGTGGAGATTGCCAGACCCATGCCGCGGAAACCAAACTACATAGCCAACCGTGGAAGTGAAATTCACGCATTCATCGAGAATTATTACGGCATGCAAGCCCTCTTTGATTGGGATGAACTTGACGGCGACTCGATCCTCGGATCAGCACAGTCAGCAGAGTCAGCCCAGTCAGGAGAGACACGAAAACTCAAGGAAGCATTCCTCGCCAGCAGATTCGCCGATCTCACACCCGTGGCCGTTGAGCAACAGTTCACCGTGACGATCGCAGGGAGATCCGTCACGGGCTACATTGACGCTGTTTTTCAGATCGACGGTCGGTTCTTGGTTGTGGACTGGAAAACAGGTGGAACAACTCACCTTGATCCAGCCCAACTCGCTTTCTATCGCTTAGCATGGGCGAAAATTGCGGCTGTTGACATTCGGGAAGTGGATACTGCCTTTGTCATGTTGGCATTGGGCGAGGAGCGGTTCGTTGACACCGACGAAATCATTCGCGATCTGGAACGTCAATCGGTGTAGCGTTCTTGGGCTCACTCTTCTCAACAATTTCCTCACCAGCTTCTTCGGTGGGCTTGGGCCTGATTCCAATCCAATTGCGCATGCGTACTCGTGCTGGTTCTTCAATAAATCGCCACATCAAGTACGCAATCACAAACGACATGCCCAGCAGCACCACAACCGCGAGGGTATACAAGATCCCCCCTTCAATACCGATTGCTTTCATGCCGGCTCGCCAAAGGCCAAACCACACGAGGTGGGTCATGTACAGGGAGTAGGAAATAAATCCACCGAAAACCATGATTTTTTTGGACAGTAAGTTCGCCATACCCCGTTGGGAAAGCGCGAGGCTCCCAATCCAAGCGACGAGGATGGGGACAAGTAGCAGGTGAAAATATGGTGGAAGAGGTTCAGCATCAGGATCCGTTGACGTGATCGGAGCGGCAGCAGCTGGTAACCACGCGAGGAAAACGGAGCCGGCAACGATTATTGCGGGCAGAACAAATGCAAGTACGTCACTGATTTTGGTGGCTCGGTTTGATTCTTGCAGTCGACAGACAATCAAGTAGGAAATAGCCCCTGCAAGAAATGCCGTGAGTACGCGGTAGGTCGAACCCCAGTTGTCAGAGTAGTAAGGGTCCGAGGTTCCCAAGCCGTAAACAACCAGAGGGCTCAAGACGAGTAGCCAGAAAAAACAAAGTGCCCACGTGGGTAGGTGCTTGTGCATCCGCCAGAGGATGAGAGCCACGATTGGGAATAGCAAATATGCAAGCCACTCCATGGACAAGGACCACGCCACGAAGTTCCACCCCCGCTGCGGATCACTGCCCCACTCTTGAATCAAGAGTAGGTTCTTAATGAAATCCCAGGGATTGAGCCAGCTTCGGTTGAGTTCCTCTCCTGTGACGATTGATGCCGCAACGACGGCGAAGCCGGCAACAAGCAGCATGACGAGGTGAACGGGATAAATGCGAGCAAGCCGGAGCCACCAGAATCTCAGTGACTTTTTAGCTTTGAGTCGTTGACCCAAAGAGCTGAGGTAGGTGTGGGCCAAAATGAAACCGGAAAGTGCGAAGAACAGGTCTACACCAAGTCGACCAATTTGAATAAATTCGGGCAGCACCGGGATGCTCAATAATCCGATCGTGTCGAGTTGGCTTTGGGAATGGTAGAGCAAAACCCAGACGGCGGCCACGAGTCTGATTCCGGTCAACTGCCTAATGAACACGTTCACGCTTAAACCCTATGTGCAGTTCGAGGATTGAACAGGTAGGTTGGCGCGCGTTGAAAGGATTCCATGTCACATTCGCCGATGCTGGCTGATCTCGTTCTTTCCCGTAGTGCAACTGATCGCTATGCCGAAATGCGCAAAGATCCGGAGCGGGTACACCAAGCGCTCAACCACCCGGATACCCGATTTCTGTGTGTTCACAATTCACAAGCACCCATGGTTGGTTCAGGCCTACGATTCTTTGAGTTAGGGGAGATCCCGGAGGATTCTGCAACCTATTTTCTTGGATATGAAGGAACTACTGCATATTTCGGTTTCTCTGTTGACGCTGACTTTGTGTCCGGTCACGAACCGGATTCTTGGGTGAATCTACGCGCGAGTGGATCACGCCTGTGTGACCGCGATGCGGGGCTACTGGTAGCCGCGGTAGCTCTCGACAACTGGAATTTCACGCACACGCGTTGCCCGCGCTGTGGAAGTGAAACTGTTCAAAGTGAGGCCGGGTGGACGAGACGATGCCCGGTGGACAATTCTGTTCATTTCCCTCGAACCGACCCAGCCGTGATCGTGTTGGTGACCGACCCTGTGGACCGAGTGCTCTTGGCCCGCCAAAGTCGTTGGCAGCAAGGGTGGGTGTCTGTTCTTGCCGGGTTCGTAGAAGCGGGCGAGTCGGCCGAGGCCGCTGTTCTGCGTGAAGTCCATGAAGAAACCGGTATCGTGCTTGACCCCGAAAGCCTTGATTATCTAGGAAGCCAACCATGGCCATTCCCGAACTCGCTCATGCTGGGGTATCACGCCCGGTCGCTCAATACCGAGATTCAAGTTGACGGCATTGAAATAGTGGAAGCTTGTTGGTATGACCGCGCAGAGGTACGGGCACTGTGTGAATCACAGGAGTTGCATCTGCCACCGAGAGTCAGCATTGCTCATCAATTAATTGCCCGCTGGTACGGGGAAGAGTTGCCGAGCAACACGTCATTTCGCTAATGAGTATCGCGTATCGAATTAGGCGGAAACCTTCGCGAGAACCTCGGCAATAGGTGGGTTGGTCAACGTTGTTCCATCGGCAAACTTAAGAGTGGGAACTACTTCGTTTCCACCATTCACCGAGGCAACAAATGCGGCGGATTCTGGATCCACCTCGATGTCAACTTCCGTGTATTCAATTCCAGCACGCATCATTTGTGCCTTAAGACGCTGGCAGTACCCGCACCAGACCGTGCTGTACATGATCACTGAATTCGATTCGCTCACCCGCTGAGCCTAGGGGTGTGCCGGAGTTGCCGCGAGGGGGTCAGATCCACATGGCAAGATCAACGGGTGGAGTCGGAGCAGCGGGCGTTGAGCATCCTTGAAGGACTAGACGCCGAGCAGCGTGAAGTCGCCCTTGCTGTGAGTGGTCCGGTTCGAGTATTGGCAGGGGCGGGAACCGGAAAAACGCGGGCGATCACGCATCGGATTGCCTACTCGGTAGTGACAGGGGCCAGTGATTCTGAACGAACTCTGGCATTGACCTTCACTAACCGAGCTGCTGGGGAAATGCGACACAGATTGCGCGGCCTTGGTGTTCAGGGCGCCCAGGTTCGTACATTCCATGCCGCTGCATTGCGTCAACTTCGATACTTTTGGCCCCAACTCTCACGCACGGCCTTCCCAGAACTCATGTCTAGCAAAGCTTCAATGGTGGCCCGTGCACTCTCGCACTGCAAGGTTGACAGTGATACCGCGCTGGTGCGCGATGTGAGTGGGGACATCGAGTGGTGCAAATCCAACATGATTGATTCAACACTAATTCATAAAGCAAAACGTGATTTTGCAATTGATGTGGGAACCCTTGCGAAAGTCATGGACTCATACGAAGGCGCAAAGAAGGATCGAAACGTTCTTGATTTTGATGACATATTGATGCTGATGTCTGCGGCCATTCGTACGCGACCGGAAATCGAGACAGCTGTCCATAACGCCTATAAGTGGTTCACGGTTGACGAATTCCAAGACGTTAATCCACTTCAGAAGAGTGTGTTGGATCTATGGGTTGGCGAACGTGACGATATCTGTGTTGTCGGGGACCCAAGTCAGACTATTTATTCATTCACGGGTGCCTCATCCGAGTATCTGTCCGAATTTGTTACCAAGTTCCCGCACTCGACCCGAATTGAATTGGTTCGGTGCTACCGGTGCTCGCCGGAAATTGTGGCAATGGCCAACGCTGTCATCCATGGTGATACCCGATCAAAGCCATTGACATTGCGTTCACAGCAGGAATCCGGCGTTGCACCCACAATTTCAGCATTCGCTGATGACAACGACGAAGCAGAAAAAATAGCTGCTTCAATAAAGTCAATGATGAATTCTGGGACGAGTGCATCGGAAATTGCAATTCTTTTTCGTATCAATGCTCAATCTGCTGAACTTGAAACGGCGCTCTCCAGTCTTGACATTCCACTTGTGCTTCGCGGGACCGAACGATTTTTTGAACGGCCAGAAGTGAGGTCCGCCTTGACTCTCCTGCGCGGGGATGCAAAAAATTCGGGGCTAGTTCCCACTCATCTGGCCGAGCATGTGCGCGACGTCCTTTCAGGTACAGGCTGGAGCGCGCAGGCGCCCCGGGGGACCGGTGCGGTCCGCGAAAAGTGGGAGTCACTCTTGGCGCTGATGACCATGGCCGAAGAAATGGATCCGAGCACCACACTGAGTGAGTTCATCGCAGATCTAGATGCTCGAGCATCGGTTGAACACGCACCAACGGCGGACGCGGTAACCCTGGCATCCATCCACTCCGCGAAGGGTTTGGAGTGGCCGGTTGTCTTTCTCGTTGGATGCAGTGAAGGGTTGCTTCCTTTGTCATATGCAGACTCCGAAGACGGTGTTGACGAAGAACGACGATTGGCCTACGTGGGGATTTCGCGTGCTGCTCGCGTGCTGGAAATAAGTTGGGGCAAAGCCCGGGCGCCGGGTGGAAAGCCAACGCGGTCGTTGAGTCGGTTCTTTGCGAACATTCCTCGTGACCTAGTAACGGCGAGTGCTGACAGTGGATTGGTCGTGAGTGGTTCGGTGGTACGGGGGCGTTCCCAATCTGCACCGACGCGAAAACGGACCGGCCCCAAGCCGTGCAGGGTGTGTGGGAAGGGGTTGGTTACACCTTCGGAGCGGACAATTGGTCGTTGTATGAAATGCCCGGGGGAACCAAATGAAATGATTTTTGAAAGTTTGCGGGCTTGGCGCAAGGAGCGTTCACTCGAGAAAAGTGTGCCGGCATACATTATCTTCACCGATGCAACGTTGACGGCCATGGCAGAAATTGCACCCAGTGATCTTGACGGGCTGGCGGCTATCCCCGGCGTGGGTCCCGCCAAATTAACGGAGTTTGGTGGGGAGTTGCTCCAAATTATTCACGCTCAGAATTGACCCGTTCCGGTTCCACTGCGAACCCGGGAACCCACGCATTGAGTTCGGCAAGTACAGGGACGTTCGCGTCGAGTTGACACAGTACGGCGATACTCCCCAGCCACACTCGGTGAATAAGCGCATAGGACGGTGGGAGGTTAATTTTTAATCCGATGGTGAAGTCCGGGCTCTTCATGTCATTCAGGCGAGTGAATTCTCCACGAATCCAGTCGCGATTGAAGTGGAAACTTTCATGTCGGGTGGGCTCTACAAAAGGTTCCAAGTAGTTAAGTACTTGCTCAGCGTCCACTTCAATATTCGGCTTGACGAATCCTTCTTCTCGAAGGCCTTCGAGGACGTCTTCGGCGTTTCCGCTTTGAGCGATTCGCAGCAGCGTCCCCATTGCCACGGGAAGGCCGTCGGGAAGGCGTGAAACTGCACCGAAGTCAAGAACACAGAGTTTGTTATCGGGTGTGATTCGAAAGTTACCGGGGTGAGGGTCAGCATGTAGTAGTCCGGCGCGAAGGGGTCCGGTGAGAAGGAACCGTTCGTAGAGCAGACCAGCTCGATCGCGTTCTTGGGTCGTTCCATTAGAGATGATGTCCGAAAGTGGTCGTCCGTCAATCCATTCACCGACCAGTACGTGTGGAGCTGCAGCGAGCACGTGCGGGATATGGAAATCTGGGTCACCTTCAAAAGCGACCGCGAATGTTCGCTGATTTTGAGACTCAAGGAGGTAGTCAAGTTCTTCTATTGCTCGCTCCTTGAGTTCTTCCAGGAGCGGTTTGAGGTCAAGCCCGGGAATCCAGCCCGCAAAGAGTTTGCCCATCCGGATCATTTGATTGAGGTCGGCAACGAGTGCCTTGTCAGCTCCAGGGTACTGAACCTTGACAGCAACAACCCGACCGTCGTGCCAAATCGCTTTATGCACTTGCCCAATCGATGCTGCAGCGGCCGGCTGGTCGTTGAACTCTAGGAAGCGATCTCGCCAGTCCTCTCCGAGTTCCTCTGCCAAAATCTTGTGGATTGCGCTTGTGGGCATGGCTGGGGCTGAGTCCTGCAGTTTGGTCAACATCGCTCGGTAGGGAGCGGCGAACTCTTCTGGGAGCGCTGCCTCGAAGATGCTCATGGATTGACCAAGTTTCATGGCCCCGCCTTTGAGTTCTCCGAGAACCTTGAACATTTGCTCAGCGGTGCGGGCAGACATTTCTGCTGCGATTGCTTCTGCAGGTTTGCCGCCGACCCTTTTGCCGAAGCCGAGTGCGGTCCGTCCCGCATATGTGGCAGGCAGGGACGCCATGCGAATTCCACGAGTGAGCGCATTTTTAGGGAGATCTGGCACGTCCCTATTCTGCGGCCTGTCAGGGTTTCATGCTCGATCAGGTCAACCCGTTGTGTGCAATGAGGGGTCTTGGCATCCGCAAAGCTGATGGGCTGGTGCGGATACTTGTTGGAAGCGCAGCCAAGGCAGTTGTGCTGACCATGTGGAATCGGTGATCCTGACACCGTCAATCCAATGCCGAATGAGTAACAGGGTGTGAGCGCCAGCGTGCAGTGCAACGAGTGAATCAGTCTGAGCATTGTGGTTGTGGCGCCGCCATTGAAGGTCAACGTCCATCCAGTCGATCAAGGTATCCCGTCGGTGAAGCTGCGCGCACCGAAAACATGAACTGATACCCGGAATAACAAATGGACCGATCGTCACGGCGTCCATTCGTGCACCGACGTGCAGGTGTGGGATTGAACACATGTGGGAATTGACGTGTTCGAAAACGAATGGGTGAGAAGTGCTGACGAAAACAACCAATGAAGCGCGTGAACGTTCGGTGGTGAATTGAAATCCAGCATCTGTTCCAAGTTCGTAAATTGCCACAGCGACGGGACCTTCGCCCACCAATTCAAGTTGGGTCGTGTTTCGGCGGTCGAGTATTTCCGCTGGATCGGCACTCGAGTAACCGCTCTTCCGGTCAGCCCCGTATTCATAAGCCCCGTATTTTTGTGCGCATGCCAAATCAATGTTGGTGCGGTTTCGACTTTTAGAGTTGAGCCAGCGTACGGTGCGAGGTTTCCGGTGGGCATCAAGTAAGGCCCCCGACGTGAATCCGTGATCGAGCAACGCGCGGACATGTCGTGATTCAAGGCCAAGCATTTCAGTGCCACTTTGGAGTGCCGCGTCGAATCGGAGTGAACCATCGAGTGCGGTAAACCACTGGAGTGTCTGCGGCGTTGAAGTGACATTAACCGAATGATCCCCAAACTGAATTGCACCACCGGCGCGAGTGATTACAGGAATAGCAGGGTTGTATTCGGGGTGCACGTGGGATTTCGGCGTTTCGTTCATGCGCGAAGTGTGATTTTTCGAGCCTGTGGAGGACAAGGTGCAATCCACAGGCAGATTCCGGTATAAGAAGCAGGTTTCGGTAGCGGTGCCAAGCCAGGAGTGTTAAGAAATGCTGATCTGAATCATTTCGGCGATCACGGAAGCAGTCGTTTCAAGTTCGGAAATGTACACGTACTCATCGGGTGCGTGGGCAACAACCGCGTCACCGGGACCGTATTGAACTGTGGGTATACCTGCAAGCCCGGTCAAGAGTCGCAAGTCTGAGCCGTATGGCGCGCCATACTTTTCCAATCGTTGATCTGTTATGCGCATGTGCGCTTGGTCAAGATTTTCGATGATCCGTGCCTGTTCGTCCGTCTCACCTGATGCGAACTGTCCGCCCCACCACTGGACCTCAACGGGATAATCACACAGCCACGGGTCACGTGCACATGCTTTG
>Ga0115565_10001387_pt1 | contig 20005 bp, 15 predicted proteins | sample COGITO_mtgs_1105_FD_87199 | JGI IMG/M metagenome (GOLD analysis project Ga0115565, IMG submission 87199) | Pelagic marine microbial communities from North Sea - COGITO_mtgs_110530 | ecosystem: Environmental > Aquatic > Marine > Epipelagic | place: Germany:Helgoland, sampling site Kabeltonne... | reverse complement strand
CTAAAGGAGAAGCCATTTTAAAAAGAATGGGGGCTTCTTTACAAAAAGAAGATTTAGCAGATATTAAATCGCTTATAGAGGAATTAGATATCGCCTGCCCAATGTCTGGCTCTAAAAATTGGACAGAGGTAAAGCAATTTAACCTCATGTTTGGCACTAAGCTAGGTGCGAGTGCAGAAAACGCTATGGATCTTTATTTAAGACCAGAAACAGCCCAAGGAATTTTTGTAAATTTTTTAAATGTACAAAAGAGCGGAAGAATGAAAATTCCGTTTGGTATCGCTCAAACAGGCAAAGCATTTAGAAATGAAATCGTTGCAAGACAGTTCATCTTTAGAATGAGAGAATTTGAGCAGATGGAAATGCAATTCTTTATTCAACCAGATACTCAAAAAGAATGGTATGAGGTTTGGAAAGAAAAAAGAATGAAATGGCATTTATCCTTAGGTTTGGGAGAAGAAAATTATCGTTTTCATGATCATGAAAAGCTAGCCCACTACGCAGATGCAGCATCTGATATAGAATTTCGTTTTCCTTTTGGATTTAAAGAATTGGAAGGCATCCACTCTAGAACAGATTTTGACTTAGGTAGTCATGAAAAGTTCTCTGGAAAAAAATTACAGTATTTTGATCATGAGGTTAATAAAAATTACACCCCCTATGTCCTAGAAACCTCTATAGGTTTAGATAGAATGTTTTTAGCAGTATTCTCCAATTCTCTTAAAGAAGAAGCGTTAGAGAACGGAACAACAAGAACCGTATTGAAGTTACCTGCTGTTTTAGCACCTACTAAGGCTGCCATTTTACCATTATTAAAGAAAGATGGTCTGCCAGATGTTGCGCATGCTATTGTAGACGATTTAAAATGGGACTTTAATGTTACATACGATGAAAAAGACGCTGTAGGTAGAAGATACAGACGCCAGGATGCAAACGGAACTCCTTTTTGTATTACTGTAGATCATCAAACCTTAGAAGACCAGACGGTTACTATACGCTATAGAGATACTATGGAGCAGGAACGTGTTGCCGTTGCAGATTTAAAAGCTATTATTCATAAGGCGGTAGATATGAGTATTTGGTTAAAAAAGATGTAGGCATCATTTATTTAGAGAAGAGCCAACATTAAAATGGCTCTTCTCTAATTAGTAATTAGAGACAGTTATATAATTCTCTAAGAAAGTAAGCTATTGCTAAATTTAGAAAGTTAGCAATCACTTACAGAAGTGTTGAACTTCACCGTGTTTTAAGAATTAATTACTAAGAAAATTCAGCTTGGTTTACGTTTAGATTCTAAGGTTTCTGAAATACTGAGTGCAACAATAAATTACAATGATAGCTTAAGATACTATTCTTTACATAATGAGAAGTATCCTTAACCATCAGCCACCAAAATAAAGCACATGAAGATTATATCTTATAATGTAAACGGAATTCGCGCAGCGTTAAAAAAAGGGTTTATAGACTGGTTACAATCAGTAGACCCAGATGTGATTTGCTTACAAGAGATAAAAGCACAAGAAAACCAATTAGATCTAAGTATTTTTGAGGATGCCGGCTACCCCTATACGTATTGGTTTAGTGCGGAAAAGAAAGGGTATAGTGGTGTTGCTATTTTATCTAAAACAGAACCAGACCATATTGAGATGGGTACAGGAATAGCAACCATGGATTTTGAGGGCAGGAATATTAGAGCAGATTTTGGAGACCTTTCTGTTATGAGTATGTATTTACCTTCTGGCTCTAATATGGACAGACTTTCTTTTAAGCTAAATTATATGGCTGAACTACAAGAGTATTTGACTGAATTAAAAAAAGAGAGACCAAATATTGTTGTTTTAGGAGATTATAATATTTGCCATGAAGCTAGAGATATACATAATCCTGTAGGTCTCAAAAATGTTTCTGGCTTCTTACCTGTAGAGAGAGAATGGCTTACTGATTTTATCGCAGGTGGTTTTATTGATAGTTTTCGCCTATTTAATGAAGAACCTGATAATTACACGTGGTGGAGTTACAGAGCAAACGCTAGAAATAATAATAAAGGTTGGCGTTTAGATTATGCTATGGTAGCATCTGCATTAAAAGACCGTATTGAAAGGTCTGTCATATTATCAGAAGCAAAGCATAGTGACCATTGCCCAATACTATTAGAAATTACAAAAGCTTCATAAGTATAATTTAAACTATGTTATACTACTAAATGTGCCACTATGAAATACACTACGCTACCCCATTCAGACATTGAAGTGAGTAAGATTTGTCTAGGCACTATGACTTGGGGTAAACAGAACACAGAACTAGAAGGGCATGAGCAGATGAATATAGCCCTAGAAGCTGGTGTTAATTTTTTTGATACCGCAGAGTTATACCCTATACCTGCACACCCAGATAGGCATGCAGTAACTGAAAAGATAATTGGCTCTTGGTTTAAAAAAACAGGAAAGAGAAAAGAGGTAGTTTTGGCTTCGAAAATAGCTGGCCCCGCGCCTTTTACTAAGTTTATTCGCACAACTGGTTTTAGTAGAGAGTCTATCAAAAATGCAGTACATGGCAGTCTGCAAAGACTTCAAACAGATTATATTGATTTATATCAATTACATTGGCCAGAAAGAACCACCAATTATTTTGGAAAAAGAGGCTATGAACACGATACGTCTGAACTTTGGCAAGATAATATTCATGAAGTACTAGAAACGCTAAGAGGTCTTATAAAGGAAGGTAAAATTAGGCATATTGGAATCTCTAATGAAACCCCATGGGGAGCTATGCGGTTTCTAGAAGAAAGTAAGGCACACGAATCGCTGCCAAGAACTATTACAGTACAAAATCCTTACTGTTTATTAAACAGATTGTTTGAGGTGGGTATGTCTGAGATTGCCATGAGAGAGAAACTGGGGTTATTGGCCTATTCCCCTTTAGGTTTTGGCGTATTGAGTGGCAAATACTTAGGTGATAAAAAACCAGATGGTTCTAGAATAGCATTATTCCCTAATTACAATAGGTACAGCAATGAACAGTCTATTATTGCCACTGAAAAGTATTTCAATCTTGCAGAAGATCATAATTTGAGCTTAGCGCAAATGTCTTTGGCATTTGTAAATAGCAGACCTTTTGTTACTAGCAATATTATCGGAGCTACATCTATAGCACAATTAAAAGAAAATATTGAAAGTAGTACTATACAATTGTCAGATGATGTCCTTTTAGGGATTGAAGCAATACACAACCAAATTCCCAATCCTGCCCCTTAGAAAAATAAAATTACGAGTACTTACAGGATCTACTGAAATTATGACTTCATAAGTCTCCTTAACTCCAACAAAATCTAAATCATCTAAACACAAAATTTAGTAGAATAGCGTACGAATCATATCCTCTATCTTAGAAGTCATTAGAATTTCTATTTTCGGACTTTTAAGACCAATCTTGTTATTTTTAGAAACGATGATTGTTGTGTAGCCAAGTTTCTCAGCCTCTAAGATGCGTTGGTCTATGCGCTGCACTGGTCTAATTTCTCCGGCAAGCCCTACCTCAGCAGCAAAACAGGTACCCTTATCAATAGCAATATCTTCATTACTAGAAAGTATGGCTGCAATTACTGCTAAATCTATAGCAGGGTCGTCTACAGATATTCCTCCTGTTATATTTAAAAAAACATCTTTTGCTCCTAACTTAAACCCAGCGCGTTTTTCTAGAACAGCAAGCAGCATATTTAGGCGTTTTGCGTTATATCCCGTAGTAGATCTCTGTGGTGTACCATAAACGGCTGTACTTACCAAAGCTTGTATTTCTATAAGCAAAGGCCGCATACCCTCTACTGTAGATGCTATGGCAGTACCACTAAGTCCGCTATCATTCTTAGAAATTAAAACCTCAGATGGGTTGTTCACCTCTCTTAGACCGCTTCCTTGCATTTCATAAATACCTAATTCTTGTGTAGATCCAAATCTATTTTTTAAGGACCTTAAAATTCTATATACGTAGTTTCTATCCCCTTCAAATTGAAGCACCGTATCTACCATATGTTCCAAAATTTTTGGTCCTGCTATAGAACCATCTTTTGTAATATGACCAATTAGTAAAACGGGAGTATTTGTTTCCTTAGCAAATTTTATCAACTCTGCAGTACATTCTCTTATTTGAGAAATACTTCCTGCAGCAGATTCTATATAATCTGAGTGTAGTGTTTGAATAGAGTCTATCACCAATATATCTGGAGTGATTTTTTCAATCTGTTTAAAAATATTTTGTGTCTTTGTTTCGGTAAGGATAAAACATGTTTTACTGTCTGGATTAATCCTATCTGCTCGCATTTTTATCTGCTTCTGGCTTTCTTCACCAGACACGTACAAAGTTTTATAAGGTAACTTTAATGCTATTTGAAGAAGTAATGTGCTTTTACCTACTCCTGGCTCACCTCCTACTAGTACTAAAGCACCTAGCACTAAGCCACCACCTAGCACACGATTAAATTCTAAGTCATAGGTATCTAAACGCAATTCTTTATCTACGCTTATTTGAGCTACTAAAACAGGAGTAGCTACACTTTTAGATTTATTTGATGACGTTTGCCAACCAGTCTTATCTTCCGTTTGCACTACTTCTTCTACAACGGTATTCCACTCTTTACAAGCAGAGCACTGCCCTACCCATTTAGCATATTGGGTACCACAGTTTTGACAAAAAAAAGCAGTTTTTGTTTTAGCCATCATCTATATCTATGAAATATAAAGGTAGCAAGAAGTTGTAAATAGGGGGCGATAAAAATGATGCTAATACATCATCCTTCTTCCGAATTTCTGTTGTTAATTTCTGAAAAGGCTATAAAAAATGACATCCATGCCAATAATAAAGCAAAGCCATTATACGCTAGAATAAATTCACCTTTTAATCCAAAATAGGTGAATAATATTCCTGATACTATAAAGTATCTGAAATTTAATTTGATCATAAGTAGGTAGGTATTAAGATTTAGGTGGGTTTGGGTTGCTCGGGAAAGCATTGCTAAAGTCCGAAATCTGACTTTAGCGCATCTATTTTTTCTAGTGCCATATCTTTAGTTAAAAAATCTATTTCTTTCATTAAAAAGGCTTTACCAAATGCCCTAATAGCTTTTTTGGCTTCACCTATTTGCTCATAATATTCTCCTTCAAAAAAGAAGCCTAGCATCGTTTCAGGGAATTGTTTTTTACATAAGTCTGCTAAAGATTTTAACGACTCTGGCTCTTCCTTTTTTCTTGATGCTGCATATATTGCCATAATATCATTGAGATCTACAGGCTTACTAATTCCGAAAATAGTTTCTATAGACTGATATTTACTTTCTAAATAATTAAAAACAGGTTCTTCAGATGTTAGTATCTTAGACTTATATTCTACTGGGGTAATTGGCTTAAATATGCTAAAAATGTTATCAAAAGCTTTGCCAATGCCATAAGTAACTATAGAGGTATGGTCTGCATTGTCATATACATCATAATTATAGTGTAGATTTTTCTTATCTAATGCCTTTATAGCCTTATCCATAGTTACTATTGCCTCTGTACTTTTATTCTTTTCACCCTCTACAATTAGCTGATAAAAAATTTCATTATCAAAACTATTAAGGCGTGCGGGCAGTCGCTCTTCCATTTCTGGAGCTAGTGTAGGTGAAATATTTATATATGCATTAAAGAGAGAGTAATTTTTAAAAAGCCAGTAGTTTTGAAAGTTTGCTGTAATATCATACCCAAACACCATTTTAAACGGTGCAGTACTATAGTTTAAATCTAAATAAGGTATAAGCTCCATTCCTAAGAACTCAAAAAATAGTTTTGCTTTCTCTTCAGGCAGCCCCGTTTCCTCATTAAAAGCGCAGTCTTCTAACCTTATATTATCTTTGCTTTGGTTAACACCTACAACAATACTCTCTGGCATTCCGTGAAAATTACTGGAGAATTTAGAAACTGCCACGACCTGATCAAAAAGATAGTTGGCATCTAAAACAAGTATTAAGGGATACTTTTTACTATCGTCTAAATTTTCAGGAAAGTAATACTGAACGTCTCTACGCTCTTGTAGCTTAAAGGACTCAAAAATTTCTTGAGTAACTTGAGCGTAAAAATTAGCTCCTACCATAAGAGCTAAAAACAGCATGACGTGACGCATATAATTGTTTTTTTAGTACAAAAAGAACACTACTTTCTATTTAATAACGGTAATAGAAGAAAAGATATTGCACCAAACACAACGATCATTATAGTTTGAGAGATCCAAATGATCCAACCAAAGGCATCTCCAGATACGACACTGATACCAAAAAGAGCCAATGCATTGCTCACAGCTATTGGGTATAAACCAATACCACCATTTGTAGCGGCCATAGCGAAAGCACCTGCTACAAAGGCTACTAGTAATTGACTAAGCGTTAACATTTCTGTTTCTGGAACTGTAAATTTTATAATCCAAAGCATTCCAATGTAACAGGTCCAAATAAATAGGGTATGAAGCAAAAACAATCCCTTTTTCTTCATTTTAAAAATACTAAGCACGCCATCTAATAATCCACTAGCAAAATTCCGCACTTTAACAGCAAGGGGTATAGTAGACCTTTTAATAAATAGCACACAACCACCAACAACAGTAATTGCAACAGCTAGAAAAAGAAATAAGGTCTTAATATCAAAACCCTTTTTATTTAGTACCTCTATAATAACTTCTGTCTGTAGTATAAATGCTAAAAAGACTACTATAAATAACATAACAACATCGATTATCCGCTCTGTGAGGATGGTTCCAAAACCTTTCTCAAAAGGCACTCCTTCATAAGTTCTTAAGGCTGTAGCGCGTAGCACCTCTCCCGTTCTTGGTATACCTAGGTTTGCAAAATAAGACACTAAAATAATGAGAACGTTATTCTGTAATTTTGGTGTATACCCAAGTGGTGCCAACATATAGTTCCACCGTATAGCTCTGGATATATGACCTAGAATACCTAAAAAAATAGAGATAGAAACCCAAAAAAGGTCTGCTTGCCTTATAAAATATATGATTTGTCTCCGATCTTCTACTGCCGTTGTAGCATAAGAATACCATACCAAAAATATACCTAAGGCAATAGGTAAGATAGTTTTTAGATTTTTTTTGATTGTAGCTGCCAAACTAATCTAACAGATTAGTTTTCTCATTTGGAAATACAAGTGCTGGGTTAAATTCCTTTGCCTCTTCTATGGACATAATGCCATAGCATATTAATATAAGAACGTCACCTACGGCAACCTTTCTTGCAGCCGCACCGTTAAGCGTTATTTCTCCGCTCTTCCTAGTTCCTGGTATAGCATATGTTTCTAAACGCTCCCCGTTGTTATTATTTACAATTTGTACTTTCTCACCTCTAATTATATTTGCAGCATCCATTAAATCCTCATCAATGGTAATGCTTCCTATATAATTTAGATCTGCGCCAGTAACGCTTACTCTATGTATTTTGGACTTTACAACTTCTATCTGCATATTCAAAATTAATCAATTCAAGGAAATATTGTCTATAAGCCTTACTCCATTAACATAAACAGCAACGAAAGCCCTATATGGCTTATTCTCTTTATTAGACATTATAGGTTTCAGAGTCTTTACATCCGCTATAACGAAGTATTCTAATGTAAATTCTTCTTCATTCTCAAAAATATGGCGCACCCATTCGCTAATGACTTGAACACATTGAGTACAAAACTTGACTTTAACCGCGCTAAGGGTAGCAAAAATAAGACCTGCCTTTTCTCTAATATCGGTAGATAATTGTTCATTCCTAGAACTCATTGCTAAGCCATTAAGCTCTCTAATAATTGGACATCCTACAATGGTTACAGGTATGTCCTCTAAAGCTACTAGTTTTTTAATGATTGTTAACTGCTGGTAATCTTTTTCGCCAAAGTATGCTTTATGTGGCTTTACCAAGCGTAGTAATGCTGATACAATCGTAGCAACACCGTTAAAATGATTCGCCCTAAAGGCTCCTTCCATTACGGTATCTAGTCCCCCTAAATTATAGCTTTTAGGAGATACACTATTTTCATACATCTCCTCTACAGCGGGTATAAATATCATGCAACTATCTAAAATGCTGTAAATTAACGCTACATCTAAACTTATTGTATTGGGGTATTTTAACAGGTCCTCTCTGTTATTAAATTGTGTAGGATTTACAAAAATACTAACAACTACAATATCATTTTCTAGCGTAGCTTTTTGTATTAGTGAAGCGTGGCCCTCATGTAAAGCTCCCATAGTAGGCACAAACCCAATCTGCTGTGTTTTATCTAATTGATTAAGTGCAGTAGTAAGAGCTTTCTTAGTTTTAAACAGTGGCATTAGCATATAGCGTTAGGGGCAAACTTACTATAAATACTGTAAATCTCTATATTTTTTGTAAATTTACAGTTGCATTTCTGCGAAAACTAAAAATTTGTTTTTATGAATGGTAAAAAGGTATTGTTTGTATCTTCTGAGTTAGTTCCTTATCTGCCAGAGAATGAGGTTTCATTAATGTCTTATGAAACGCCTAGAATGGTAAATAGCAATGGTGGCCAAATACGCATATTTATGCCAAAATATGGTAACATTAATGAGCGTAGACATCAATTGCATGAAGTGATAAGACTTTCTGGAATGAACTTGGTTGTGAATGATATGGATATGCCTTTGGTCATTAAGGTAGCCTCTATACCAAAAGAACGTATTCAAGTTTATTTTATAGACAACGAAGAGTATTTTAAGAGAAAAGCCACTTTTACTGATAAAAAAGGAGATCTTTTTCCTGATAATGACCAGCGTGCAATCTTCTTTGCAAAGGGCGTTATGGAGACGGTTAAAAAATTAAACTGGTCTCCAGATATTATTCATGTACACGGATGGATGGCGAGCTTACTACCATTATATCTTAAAAAGTATTATGCAGACGAGCCTCTTTTTCTTAATAGCAAAATTGTACTTTCTGTTTACGGTAAAACATTTGAAGGAGAGCTAGATAAAGATATGCTTAAGAAAATTACCTTTGATGGTATTCCTGAAGAAGAAATTAGCTCTCTTGGAAACCCTACTTATAATAATTTGTTAAAGGTAGCAGTAGACTTTTCAGATGCTGTTATTTTAGCTTCGGAAGATATTCCAGAAGAATTAAGCAATCATATTGCAAGTGTTGAAAAACCTGTTTTACAATATGTTCCTGTTCAAGAATTTGAAGAGGCCTATGCTAATTTTTACAACACGGAAGTTTTAAAAGAAGAATAATGAATTTTTTGAATATACGTACGCTTTCTATTTTTTTGGGACTTTTATTTAGCACTACCATCTTTACTTCTTGCGAAGATGAGATAACTACCATAGGGGATGGTCTTGTACAAAACGAGACTTTTTCTGAAGGAAAAGAGACCTTTGAAGTTTTTGCTTATAACAAAAATATTGAAGCCGTTAGCGCTAACAAGCTAGCGGTTTATCAATTAGGCACGTACAACGATCCTATTTACGGTAAAACAACTGGCACTATTACAAGTCAAGTTTTTTTACCCTCTTACAACCCTATATTTGGGAACTACTCTCAAGATAGAGAGAATATTTCCGCTACAGACACTATCATAAAATCTATTGCTGAAGAAGAATTAATTAAGGATGTTTACTTATACATTCCTTATTTTATAAAAAGCTCCGCAACGAATCCAGAGACAGAGGAGGTGACTTATATTCTAGACAGCATTTACGGAGATCGCACTCAATCTTTTAGACTTCAAGTAAAGAGATCTGATTATTTCTTAAGAGATTTAGATCCTTCTGTTAATTTTGAAAGCGCACAAACCTACTACTCATCTCAAGAGTTTTCTCCTTCATTTGTTTCAGACGTTTTATTTGATGATACTGTTTTTATAGATGATACAGAAATTTCTATTCCACAAATAGATAATGAAGAAACAACAGATATAGATGAATCCCTAACACCTAGACGATTTTCACCTGGGATTCGGGTTCCTCTAAATTCTCAGTTCTTTCAAGAAAATATTTTAGATAAAGAAGGCAGCGAAAGTTTATTGAGCAAAGCAAATTTTGTAACGTTTATGAGAGGTATTCATTTATCCATTGAAGAAGATGATACAGCTCTTATGTTTTTACTAGATATATCCAGAGCTTCTGTTAGAATTACTTATAGCTACAATGAAAAATTAACAAATGAGACGCGTGATGAGTCAGATGATACTATCACCCGTAAGGAAAAAGATATAAATTTAGGCCTTTTAGGAGGCAATAAAACAACTGGATTTACCGGCAATGCTGTCAATTCACTACTATCAGAATCTTATCCCCAAATAATACAAGATGCTTTAGATACTGACGAGAATGCCGAAACGATATACTTAAAAGGTGGCGCAGGAACCTTTGCAGAAATACAGCTATTCGAAGCTGGAAATATGGAAAACATCATTAACACGATAAAAGAGAAGAATTGGATTATTAATAAGGCTTCCCTCGTTTTTTATATTGATAGGTCTGTTCTTGACCAAAACAGTGTAATAGAAGAACCGCCAAGGCTTTATTTATATAATGCTGAAACCAATGAAGTTTTATACAATATAGCTACAGAGATAAGTAGTTCTGAAACACTTCGTGGGCAATATTTGAACTATAATGGAATTATAGAAGAGATAGATAATAAAGGTTTCAAATACACCATAGGAATAACCGATTACATTAATAATATCATTATTAGAGACTCCTCTAATGCCACGTTAGCACTAACTATTACGCCAGATATTACCAACGTAAAAGCAGCACCAGCTATTTTAAATAACGGAGCAATACAAAGCATACCAAGCGTGTCAACAATTTCTCCTTTAAGCACCGTTTTGTATGGCAGTAACTTACCGTCTGATGATCCTAACTATGGTAAAAGACCTCAACTGCAAATCTCCTACACAAAAGCAGAATAGCGTTTTTTACAATTGGCGCATACCAGTTTACTTGTTTTAGCGTTCTATATACCAAATAAGATTTTTCATTTAAGCTGTAAGTTAAGAATACAGTGTTTTCATCATTCAAATAATTTAGAGTATGTGTGGAATTGTAGGGTATATTGGACATAGAGATGCGTATCCAATTATTATAAAAGGATTAGAACGTTTAGAATATAGAGGATATGATAGTGCTGGTATTGCATTGTACGACGGTAATAAAATAAATCTTACCAAAACTAAAGGGAAAGTAGAAGATCTTAAATCTAAAGCTAGGGCGGTTTCTACTAAAGGAAGTTTAGGAATAGGACATACCCGTTGGGCTACACATGGTGTGCCTAATGATGTAAACTCACATCCTCATTACTCCAACTCTGGAGATCTGGTTATTATTCATAATGGTATTATAGAAAATTATGATGCTATAAAACAAGAACTATCCAAACGAGGTTACACCTTCCAATCAGATACAGACACCGAAGTATTGGTCAATTTGATTGAAGAGGTAAAGAAAACAGAAAACGTAAAATTAGGAAAAGCGGTTCAGATTGCACTTAATCAAGTGGTTGGAGCTTATGCCATTGCTGTTTTTGACAAGAAGAAACCAGATGAAATAGTTGTAGCTAAATTAGGGAGCCCTTTAGCTATTGGCATTGGCGAAAACGAGTTTTTTATCGCTTCAGATGCTTCTCCTTTTATAGAGTTTACTAATAATGCTGTTTATCTAGAAGATGAAGAGATGGCCATTATTCGTCTAGGAAAAGAGATCAAATTAAGGAAAATTAAGAATGATGCTGTAGCCTACCCTAGAATTTTAGAACTCCAAATGAATATAGAGGAGATTGAAAAGGGGGGGTACGAGCATTTTATGCTGAAAGAAATTTACGAACAGCCAAGAGCTATTAAAGATACTTATAGAGGTAGATTATTGGCAGACCAAGGTATTATTCGCATGGCGGGCATAGATGACAATCTAGAAAAGTTCACAAATGCGAACAGAATTATTATTGTTGCTTGTGGTACTTCTTGGCATGCAGGTCTGGTGGCAGAATACATATTTGAAGATTTAGCAAGAATCCCTGTAGAGGTTGAATATGCCTCAGAATTTAGATATAGAAATCCTGTAATAACAGATAAGGATGTGGTTATTGCTATTTCCCAATCTGGAGAAACAGCAGATACCTTAGCTGCTATAAAGTTAGCTAAAGAGCGCGGTGCATTTGTATTTGGTGTTTGTAATGTTGTTGGCTCCTCTATTGCAAGAGAAACAGATGCCGGAGCCTATACACATGCAGGTCCAGAAATAGGAGTAGCGTCTACAAAAGCATTTACAACACAAATTACTGTGCTTATGCTAATAGCTTTAAAATTAGCAAAGGCCAAAGGTGTTTTTTCAAAAACAAGATATCACGAATATTTATCAGAATTAGAAACCATCCCGGGGAAGGTAGAAAAAGCGTTGCAATCTAATCCGCTAATAGAAATTATTGCAGATGTTTATAAAGATGCTACTAACTGTCTATACTTAGGCAGAGGTTATAATTTCCCTGTAGCACTTGAAGGCGCTTTAAAGTTAAAGGAGATTAGTTACATTCATGCAGAGGGTTATCCTGCTGCAGAAATGAAACATGGTCCTATAGCGCTGATAGACGAACATATGCCTGTTTTCGTTATCGCTACTAAAAAAGGGCACTATGAAAAAGTGGTTAGTAATATTCAAGAAATAAAATCTAGAAAAGGTAAAATAATTGCGATAGTTACAGAAGGTGACGAACAAGTATTAGACTTAGCAGACCACGTTATAGAAGTGCCTGAAACACTAGAAAGCTTAACACCTCTATTAACTACCATACCGTTACAACTGTTATCTTACCATATTGCAGTAATGAGAAATTGTAATGTAGATCAACCCAGAAATTTAGCAAAATCCGTTACAGTAGAATAAAATTTATATTTATAGTTTAAAAAAAAGGGTCTTTCACAAAAGCGGAAGACCCTTTTTTATGTGATTCTTAAAATAATCGCGCTATTGTTATGAAAAATTCATCTTAAATACAAAAAATTCGTATTATCTAATTTATTGATATAAAATTTTCTGTATATTCACTTATGTTAATTTTAACTTAATAGATATATGAGAACATTTTTAACTTCTGTATTCCTGTTGCTAAGTGTGTTTGGTTTTTCTCAAACTATAATTACTGGTAATGTAGTAGATGAGAGCAATGTGCCTATTCCAGGAGCTAGTATAATTATTGCAGGTAAAACCATTGGAACAACGGCAGACTTTGATGGTAACTTTACACTAAATACATCGGAATCCGTCCCATTCAAACTCGTAATCTCTAGTATAGGATATTCAGGTAGTTCAAATACGATCACTCAAAATAACGAATCTATTAATGTAGTGCTAGAAGAGGCTCAAACTTTCCTAGATGAGGTGGTACTCTCTGCTTCTAGAACTCCTGAACGAATATTTGAATCGCCTGTTACTGTAGAGCGTTTTGGCTTACAAGAGATTCAGAATACCACAGCTGCTGATTTCTATGGCGGTTTAGAAAACTTAAAAGGTGTAGATGTTAATACAAATAGTTTGACATTCAAATCTATAAACACAAGAGGGTTTGCATCCTTTGCAAATACCCGATTTATGCAATTAGTAGATGGCATGGACAACTCTACACCTGCGCTAAATTTTCCTATAGGAAACTTAGCAGGGATGATAGAAACAGATGTCTTAAGTGTTGAGTTACTTCCAGGTGCCTCCTCTGCGTTGTATGGAGCTAACGCTTTTAACGGTATCTTATTTATGCGAAGTAAAAGCCCTTTCGATTACGAGGGTATCAGCGTTTCTATAAAGCGCGGTATAACCTCCCAAGAGGCTTCTGGTGATAATGCATATACAGATGTTGGAATACGAGCTGCACATAAGTTTAGTGATAAGTTTGCTGCTAAAGTCAATTTTGGATATTTAAAAGGAACCGATTGGGCCGCAACTAGCGAAGTAGATAAAACCAAACCTGGAGGCACTAGAGCAGATCTCAACTATGATGGTATCAACGTATATGGAGATGATTTTTCTGCGGACATTAAGGACGTGGTGCTTACCTTAGAAGGTCTTGGAATACTTCCAGCGGGTGCTAATGCACTAGTACCATCGGTAGAAGTAAGTAGAACAGGATATAATGAAGGTGATCTGACTAATTATAATGCAGAGAGTGTAAAAGCAGATTGGGGCTTATATTTCAGACCCATCGAGGGTAGTAACTTAGAATTTTCTTATGTCGGTAAAGTAGGCACAGGTACTACTATATATCAAGGCACAAACAGATACAACATTAATGGTTTCTTCCAACAGCAACATAAATTAGAGATTGAGAATGATAACTTTTTCGTTAGAGGTTATGTTGTAGCAGATAAAGCAGGAAATTCCTATGACATGGTTTTTACTGGTATTAATATTAACCGAGCTTGGAAAGCAGACAACGTTTGGTTTGGGGAATATGCTGGCACCTATGTACAAGCTACTCTAGCAGGTGCTACAGATGAAAATGCACACGCCGCCGCAAGAGCTCAGGCAGAGACAGGAAGATTTGAACCAGGAACTCCAGAATTTGAAGCTGCTTTTGAAAGAACAATTAATGACCCTAACTTAGCTACTGGCTCTAAATTTCAAGATGCATCTAAGTACTATCATGCAGATGCTAATTATAATTTTAGTCACCTTATAGACTTTGCAGAAATTCAAGTTGGAGGTTCTTATAGACAATTTAGCTTAAACTCATTTGGAACTATTTATACTGATTTTGATGGCCCTATAGATTATTCTGAATATGGTATGTATACTCAAATACAGAAAACGATTGACCTAGAAGACGAAAAAAGCTTAAAGCTAACAGGATCTGTACGCTATGATAAATCTGAATTTTTTGATGGATTTTATTCCCCTAGGCTTTCTGCTGGTTTCACAATTAATAGAAACCATAATATTAGAACCTCTATACAAACAGGTTTTAGAAACCCAACAACTCAAGATTTATTTATTGGCTTAGATGCTGGGCGTGCTATTCTTGTTGGCTCCGCTCCTGATAACTTAGATCGTTATTCTAGAGAATATGCAGTTAGTGGCGGGGGACAGGCTTTAGGACAACCTGCTACGTTTACCCAAACGGGTGCAGCTGCTTACAATAATTCTTTTACAAGAAGTTCTGTAGAAGCGTTGTCCAATACCGGTAATCCTGCCGTGTTGGAGGTAGCAAACCCAGACCTTATAAAGCCAGAACAGGTATCCTCTGTAGAAATCGGCTATAGAGGGAAATTGAATAATTTGATTATAGACTTTAGTACCTACTATAATAGTTATAAAGACTTTATAGCACAGGAAGTTGTGGTTGCACCGCTTTATGGCACTGCAGGAGATGAAAGTCTCTCTGTAGCAGCTATATCTAATGGAGATGCCAAGGCTTATGGTGTTTATACTAATTCACAAGCAGATGTAAATTCCTATGGTGCGTCTTTGGGGCTTACTGCTAAAATTTTTGGAAACTTTGATTTAGGAGGAAGTTATACCTACACAAAGCTAGACTTTGATAGGGATACCAACCCAGATGTGATGCTCAATTTCAATACACCAGAACATAAATTTAAGGCTTCCTTAGGAAATACTGAATTGTTTAAAAATTTCGGATTTAATGTTAATTATCGTTTTAGCGACGACTATTATTGGGAGGCAACCTTTGGAAATGGGCTTGTTCCAGAATTTCATGTAGTAGATGCTCAATTGAGTTATAATGCTCCTACCATAAAGTCATCATTTAAATTGGGTGCTAATAATCTTTTGGGTAATGAATATTTCACAGCTTTTGGTACTGGAAACATTGGATCTATTTACTATGTATCTTGGACAATTAATAATTAAATCATAACTAAATACTCCCTAGAGATGACATACTTAAAATATATATTTCTATCTGCTTTTATCTGCGTATTTGTAGCTTGTAATGATCCAGAAGATGTAGATCTATCTGAGAAAGTAGTAGTTACCATAACTCCAGATTTAGTATCTGGCTCTGCAAACTTCTCTAATTATGTAGCATTAGGAAACTCCTTGACCTCAGGGTTTACGGATGGAAGCCTTTTTAAAGCCGCACAACAAAATTCCTTCCCGAACATTTTGGCCTCTAAATTTTCATTGACTGGAGGTGGTGATTTTATACAACCACTTACCAATGATAATATAGGTGGCCTTGCAGCAGCTGGTATAAGAATTTTAGAGCCTAGGTTAATATTTGGTGGGCAGGGTCCTGTTACTTTAGAATCAGTTGAAGGTAGCGTTAATGTTACAACAGATATTTTGATTAATAATCCGTCAGGACCGTTTAATAATCTTGGCGTTCCTGGTGCTAAAAGTTTTGATTTAGTAGCTTCTGGATATGGGAATTTCACAAACATTCCCTTAGGTGCTGCAAATCCTTTCTTTATAAGAATGACAGGAGCTACTCCTGATGCTAGTGTTATAGCTTTAGCAGAAGCTCAAGAACCTACCTTCTTTTCTTTATGGATTGGCAATAATGATGTTTTAAGTTATGCAACATCTGGTGGTGATGGTACTGGATTAATCACAGAAGTAGCAGTATTTGAAAATAGCTATGATGAACTAATTTCTAAACTAACAGTAAATGATGCGGGTGGTGTAGTTGCCAATATTCCAAATATTACAAGTATTCCCCACTTCACCACTGTACCACACAACCCACTAGATCCCACTAGCGAAACATTTGGTTCTTTGATTCCGACATTAAATGGAATATTTAGTCAGATAAATGATGTCTATACTTTCTTAGAAGCCATAGACCCTACAATATCTGCATCACAACGGTCTATTTTATTTTCTACCACCGCAGCAAGCGCCGTTGTTATTAAAGATGAAACACTAAGAGACATTTCTAGTCAAATAACTGCAGTATTAAACGCTAGCCCAGATTTTCCAGCTCTTGTAGGCTCCTTTGGATTACCAGAGCAGAATGCCCCCCTAGTAGCAAGTTTACTAGGAAATGCTTACGGACAAACCAGACAAGCTACAGAAGATGATTTACTGGTTCTACCAAGTGCAGCAATTATTGGCAAACCAAATACTGAATACTTTACAAGTTTAGTATCACAAGGATTACCTCAAGGCTTAGCTGGTCAGTTTTCTGTAGAAGGTGTAACGTATGCTCTTGATGATAAATGGGTGCTTTTACCTAACGAGCAGCAGGAAATAAAAAATGCGACAATCGCTTTTAATACTTTTATCATGGCAAAGGCAAATGACGCAAATCTAGCTTTTGTAGATGCTAATTTGCTTCTAAATAAAATAGCAACAACCGGCATTACTAGTGATAATTTTACCTTAAAATCTAATTTAGTTACGGGTGGGGCTTTTTCACTAGATGGCATTCACCCAACTGCAAGAGGTTACGCACTTTTAGCTAACGAATTTTTGAAAGCTATAGACGCAACATACGGATCAAATTTTGAGTTATCTGGCAATCTAGCCGCTATAGGAACCTACCCTACAAATTACTCATCAAAATTGCGTTAACCATTTAACATATTAAATATGTCATACTAGTTTTATACCTTTTTTGAAAGAAGCAAAAAAGGTATAAAACTATTTTTGATTACACTGTAAAATCATATCTTTGCAGCCGGAAAATGGAAGCATTTTTCTTTACATAAAAGCAACAATTAAACATATAAGTAATGTCTAAAGTTACAGGTAGCGTTTCACAAATTATTGGCCCCGTGGTTGATGTAGCATTTGAAGCAGGCGCAAATCTCCCTAAAATATACGATTCTTTAGAAATAGTAAAAGGAGATGGATCTAAGTTAGTTCTTGAAGTACAATCCCATGTTGGTGAGAATACTGTAAGAACTATTTCTATGGATTCTACAGATGGTCTTAGCAGAGGTACAAGCGTACTTGCTACTGGTGCAGCTATCCAAATGCCTGTAGGAGATAATGTCTACGGACGTTTGTTTAATGTTGTAGGTGATGCTATTGATGGTCTAGGAGATTTACCTAAGTCAGAAAAAGATGGCTTACCCATACACCGTGATGCTCCAAGATTTGAAGATCTATCAACGTCTACGGAAGTTCTTTTTACAGGAATTAAAGTAATCGATTTAATTGAACCTTATGCAAAAGGTGGTAAAATTGGATTATTTGGTGGTGCAGGTGTAGGGAAAACAGTCTTAATTCAAGAGCTCATTAACAATATAGCAAAAGGGCATGGTGGTCTTTCCGTTTTTGCAGGAGTAGGTGAAAGAACTCGTGAAGGGAATGATTTACTTCGCGAAATGCTAGAATCTGGCATTATAAAGTATGGTGATGACTTCTTACATTCTATGGAAGAAGGTGGTTGGGATCTTTCTAAGGTAGATAAAAATGCCATGAAAGAATCAAAAGCTACATTTGTCTTCGGACAAATGAATGAGCCCCCTGGAGCTAGAGCGCGTGTTGCTTTATCTGGCTTAACCATTGCAGAATATTTTAGAGATGGGGCTGGAGAAGGACAAGGAAAAGATGTACTCTTTTTTGTGGACAACATTTTCCGTTTTACACAAGCCGGTTCTGAAGTATCTGCACTTTTAGGAAGAATGCCTTCTGCAGTAGGGTACCAGCCTACGCTAGCAACTGAAATGGGTGCTATGCAGGAAAGAATTACTTCAACAAAAAGAGGTTCTATTACATCCGTGCAAGCGGTTTATGTGCCAGCAGATGATTTAACCGATCCAGCACCAGCAACTACTTTTGCCCACTTAGATGCTACAACAGTACTATCACGTAAAATTGCGGAGTTAGGAATATACCCAGCAGTAGATCCTTTAGATTCTACTTCTAGAATATTAACAGCTGAGATTTTAGGCAAAGAACACTATGCCTGCGCACAAAGAGTTAAAGAGCTTTTACAACGCTATAAAGAATTACAAGATATTATTGCTATTCTAGGGATGGAAGAATTATCTGAAGAAGATAAGTTAGCTGTTGGTAGAGCAAGAAGAGTACAACGTTTCCTATCTCAACCATTTCACGTTGCAGAACAATTTACGGGTCTGAAAGGTATACTAGTTGATATTAAGGAAACAATTAAAGGATTTAATATGATTATGGATGGTGAGTTAGATCAACTACCAGAATCTGCCTTTAACCTAAAGGGAACTATTGAAGAAGCAATTGAAGCTGGTGAGAAAATGCTAGCTGAAGCTTAGTTAAAAGGTAAGTAAGAAAATTTTGCTAGTAAGTTTTAAACTAGAATCAAATTACGCCATTATGTATTTAGAGATTATATCACCAGAAGCTATGTTGTTCGCAGGAGAAGTAACTTCTGTAACGTTACCTGGCACTAATGGAACCTTTCAATTACTTAATAATCACGCTCCGATTGTTTCTTTGTTACAAACTGGGGACGTTAAAATAGAAGGGAATATTTTAGTAGATACTTCTTACAAAAATAATTTTTCTAAAGATAGCGCAGGAAAGACTATACTGTCTATTACTAGTGGTACTATTGAGATGAAGAATAACAAAGTGATAGTTCTAGCAGATTAAAGTATCTGGATAGCATCTTTAAACATTTGTTGGCACTAAAAGTATTGTTCAAGAAGTTATTACTAAAAGATTATTGTATTAAGGCTCCAGCATTAGTTGAAGCCTTTTTCATTTTAGCTAGTGAATATTGTAACAGAATACCCAAATTATAAAATTAGCTGATCTCTAGCGTTATAAAGTCATGGTTAGCTTGCTAGCGTTATAGCTATTCTTTTTTACTTTTATAATTTATATTATTAGTAGCACTTCTTGAGTTCAATCCTGAGTTCAATTAATAAACACAACTTTTAGTAGGTTAATAATTGTTTACTATTTTTTCAGAAGAGAGAAGGGATTATTGCCCTTCTCTCTCTGAATGGATATTTACCTTTATTGTTCTCCGTCTAAAAATTGCAATATGAAACAAATAACCTTAGCCCAAAGATATGAAATT
>Ga0115565_10001379_pt1 | contig 20062 bp, 19 predicted proteins | sample COGITO_mtgs_1105_FD_87199 | JGI IMG/M metagenome (GOLD analysis project Ga0115565, IMG submission 87199) | Pelagic marine microbial communities from North Sea - COGITO_mtgs_110530 | ecosystem: Environmental > Aquatic > Marine > Epipelagic | place: Germany:Helgoland, sampling site Kabeltonne... | reverse complement strand
GGTAGATGCACCATTAGATGTACCCTTTACTATAACGCTTGCTCCTGGTAGTGGTCCGTTTGCTTCAGAAACTGTACCTGTTACAGTTTGCGCAAATGATACTCCTGTGAACATAACCGCTATAAGCAGTAGTACTTTTGTAAGTAATACCTTCTTCATAAGATTTGTTGTTTAAAGTTTGCTTTTGTTAATTTAAGGTTTATTCAATAAGCGATAAATTTATGTAAAATTTGTGTTAACAGCACTGTTTGGATGGTATAAAACTACGAAAACGTTTTCGTTCGAAAAATAACAACTTATCTGCAAATCTTAAATTTAAAGCTCAAACTTTTGTCAAATTGACATTAAGATAGGTAAAATATTGTCATAATCCAAGTCTATTTCTAGGAAACACTGGTGTTTTGAGTGTTTCAGATAAATATGACATCATTTTTTTACACAATATTTATTTCAGATTTTTAGATATAATTTCAAGTTTTTAGCGAAATCCTATGTGAAAACCTTTAAACAGAATTCGAGGTAAAAAGTAAATTTTTGTCGTTTTTTTTCGCGAAAGCGAATAAATTCATAGTGAATTAGTCTTGTTATAATGTTACCGTAACGTTATAATTGTTAAAATGCTACAGCATAGAAGCCCTTAAATACGTGTACCTTTGCTTAGATTTCAAAGTATGAATATGCCAGAATACGACATCATAATTGTGGGCGGAGGAGCAGCAGGTTTTTTTGCAGCTATAAATTGCGCTTCGGCTAACCCAAAACTTTCGATAGTAATTTTAGAAAGAGGTAAGGATGTCTTGTCAAAGGTTAAAATTTCTGGAGGTGGTCGTTGTAATGTTACACATGCCCAATTTATCCCAGATGAACTTGTAACAAATTACCCTAGAGGAGATAAAGAGCTTAGAGGTCCCTTCCATACGTTTATGACGGGAGACACCATCAGTTGGTTTGAAGACCGCGATGTTCCCTTAAAGATAGAAGAAGATGGCCGCATGTTCCCTGTGTCAGACAGCTCTCAGACAATAATAGATTGTTTTTCTAAAGAAGTACAGCGCCTTGGGATTCAAGTGCTAAGACAGCACGCTGTTCAAAAAATTAGTAAGCAAGATTCTTCTTTTCATATAGAAACCTCACAAGGTCAGTTTAAGAGCAGTCATCTCATCGTTTGCTCAGGAAGTAATCCTAAAATGTGGAAGCAATTAGCCACGCTCAAACACACAATTACTCCCGCAGTGCCATCATTATTTACTTTTAACTGTAAAGATCAGCGGTTAGAACATTTAATGGGAGTAGCTACAACAGCTCACATCACTATTTTAGATACCAAATTAGAAAGTGAAGGGCCACTTTTAATAACACATTGGGGTCTGAGTGGTCCGGCAGTTTTAAAGTTGTCAGCTTGGGGAGCGCGTGTTTTAGAAAAGCTAAAATATCGATTTTCAGTAGCTATTAATTGGTTAGAATATCAAAATACTGAAGAAACCTATGATCAATTGTTAGTACTTAAGCACGATCACGCAAAGCAATCACCATACACATATAGTCAGTTCGATTTACCTAAACGTTTATGGAGAAGTCTCCTGAAACAAGCTCAGATTCTAGAACAAGATACTTGGGCAACACTCAATAAGCAACAACTCCAATTACTCGCTCAAGAACTTACTGCTGGAGTTTTTGAGGTCAACGGAAAGAGTACATTTAAGGAAGAGTTTGTCACCGCTGGCGGAGTTGATTTAAAGGAAATTAATTTTAAAACTTTTGAAAGTAAAAAAGTAGATAATCTATATCTCGCCGGAGAGGTGCTTAATATAGATGCCATTACCGGAGGTTTTAATTTTCAAGCAGCTTGGACAGGAGGTTACGTTGTGGCACAGGCAATCGCTCATAAAACATCATGAAAACGTTTATCGCATTATTAAGAGGTATTAATGTAGGGGGGAGATGTAAAATAATAATGTCAGAACTTATCTCTGCCTTTATTGAAATAGGTTGTAGCGAAGTCCAAACATACATTCAGAGTGGTAATGTAGTGTTTAAAAATGGTAAAATTGAGCATACAAACGCTTTCGCGAAAGCGATTCAAGAGCAAATTAAAACACAGTGGGGTTACGATATTCCTGTACTAGTGATAGTAGCTCAGGATTTACAAATGATTTTAGAGAACTGTCCTTTTCCAGACGAAATAATGCAGCAGTCGTACTTTACGCTTTTGCATAAGGAACCAAAACAAGATCTCATCGCGCAGCTAGCTAAGATAGAACTTGCAAACGAACAAATAGCCATTGCAAGTAACTGCGCCTACGTTTTTGCGCCACAAGGATATGGTAGGGCAAAACTAAATAACAACTTTATAGAGCGTAAGCTTCAGGTAGTGGCAACAACGCGCAATTATAAAACGATGCACAGACTAATACGTATATCAAAAATTAAGAATTAAGTCGCCAGATTTCAAAATTAAGAGCGGTTGCAAATAATACCCAAAGTGCATAAGGCACCATAAGCCAAGATGCACGACGGTCTACAACAGTAAACCATTTTATGGTTAAAATGATCAGGATAAAAAGTACGATGATAGCTAAAAGCCCTAAAAATGGCTTTTGCATTCCGAAAAATATGACACTCCACATGCCATTAAATAAAAGCTGAAATCCGAAATGATACAGCGCCACTTTTACCCATTTATGATAAAACCCTTTAATCCAAACCAAGCCAGCAGCAATACCCATAAGAATGTATAATACTGTCCATACTGGCCCAAAAAGCCAGTTGGGAGGTGTAAATGCGGGTTTCTCAATTGTCATATACCAAGTAGAGACACTCGATTGTGTGGCAACTGCGCCCACACCACCGACGACAAGACAGATGAGCACCGTGATACTTATTTTTTTAATGTGTTTTCTCCGTTTCATGGGTTATGATGGTCTCACTAAGTTATACATTATTTACATAGGCTCTCTTAATAAAGTATATTTGTGGCAGAATTCTATCGTATAATGAGTGTAACAGATTTTCTTCCGCAGTCCTATTCTAGTCAGATCGAAACTGGTGAGGTCACTTGGCGATCACCTAGTAATATAGCACTCGTTAAATATTGGGGAAAATATGGAGAGCAACTCCCGCAGAATCCGAGTATAAGTTTTACGCTTGATAATTGCCATACCACCACAACATTAAAATTTCAGAAAGTCCAGGCTCAAGAAATTATTGCTTTTGAAATCTATTTAGACGGTGTTGCTGTGCCTGATTTTAAACCTAAGATAGCCACTTTTTTTGAACGTGTTGTGGCATACCTTCCATTTATAAAGGAGTACAGCTTCCGTATAGAAACGTCCAATTCGTTTCCTCACAGTTCTGGAATAGCTTCATCTGCCTCTGGCATGAGTGCATTATCGCTCTGTCTTATGTCAATAGAAAAAATATTACAGCCAGAAATGACTGCTGATTTTTTTAATAAAAAAGCCTCGTTTCTTTCCCGGTTGGGATCAGGGAGCGCTTGTCGTAGTATAGAAGGGCCACTGGTCGTTTGGGGTGAGAATAAATCCGTTTCAGATGCGAGTCAGATATATGGCGTAACTTATAAGGAAGAAGTGCACTCGGTTTTTAAAAATTATCAAGACACCATCCTATTAGTAGATAAAGGCGAAAAACAAGTTTCGAGTACCGTAGGTCACGGATTGATGCACGGTCACGCTTTCGCGAAAGCGCGTTTCGAACAAGCACACGAGAATCTCGAAGCTCTTACTAACGCAATGCGTCAGGGCGATCAAGAAACGTTCATAAAGTTGGTAGAAAGTGAAGCACTCACATTACACGCTATGATGATGACAAGTCACCCGTATTTTATACTGATGAAACCTAAAACCCTTGAAGTAATACAAGATATATGGGAGTACCGCGAACAGTCGGGTTCTAAAATATGCTTTACACTAGACGCGGGGGCTAATGTACACGTACTATATCCTAAATCAGAAAAGGAAAGTGTGCAAAAATTTATAGGAGATCGTCTCGCTCGGTATTGTCAGAATGGGCAATTTATTCACGATCAAGCTGGCTTGGGAGCACAACAGATTAGTTAGGATTTAATCTGGCATCTGATATTTTTTGAGCCTCGGGATAACCCATATTTTTACTTTTTCTATAATCTGCAGCCGCTTTTTGTTTATCTCCTTTTAATTCGTAGGTAAGCCCTCGCCTAAAATGCATAGCGCCGTTAGGATATGTTCCATATTGTAGTGCTTGTGTAAAATATGCTATGGCATCATCATAAAACTTTAAATTAAGTGCAGCTAGCCCTAAGTTTTCGAGTACTATGGCGTTATTCGGGTTTTTAGCATTGGCAATTTTAAACTCCGTTAGCGCTGTGGTATAATCTCTGTCTTTTAGAGCTGCTAGTCCAGCCATAAGATTTACGCGAGAACTTGTTTGATCTATTTCAATAGGTACCGAATTTGATAAAATCTGCGATACCTTCCTTAAGTCTGAGCTCGAAGGATTAGCCTCTAGCCCATTTTTTAAAACGGTCATCGCAGCTTTGTAGTCTTTAGTTTTGGCTAACTGTACGAGTGTAAGTCTACGCCACTCATTTGTATCATCGGAGTAGATTTCTAGATATTTTTGCGCATAATCTATGTATGCTAAAGTATCTTTTTGCTCAAGTAATGATGGTAATAATACCGTGTAGTTATTTTTAATTCCTGGTGTTTTAGCGACGCCTATTTTAGCGTAAAAAACTGCACTATCTAGATTTTTGAAATCTTTTCTAAATATTATAGCCTTATGCATATGCGCACTAAATCTAGAGGGAACATCAGCTATGGCAGTGTCTAGGTGTTGTAATGCTCTTTCATAATCCCCTTCATTGTACGCATAGTTTGCGAGTATGCTTTGGTTAGAGCGGCCATCTGGACCTACGTTGTAAAAATTAGGAAGCACGCCTTGCGCATACGCGTAGCTTAAGACGAGCGAATCATCTCCGTAGAGATTTTTATTTTTGTAGTCTGAAAGTAAAATTTTGTTCCCTACAAACGACGTGTATCGCAGTTTAATAAAATAAGTAGAAACCACAGCGATAACTAAAAGAGGTATTATGACGAGTGATTTACTTACATTTTTCTTGAGCTTTCCTTCTTTCATATACATTGCCACTGTAATACCAGATAAAAGTATAAAATGAGCCTGCGTTGTCGGTCTCGCCATTGGAAAATTGAGAATTGCATCAAGAATGTATGCGCCTAGTGATGCTAAAAGAAAAAATGCTAGGTGTTTCTTATCTCTTTGTAGGGTCTCACGAATAAGAATTATAATAAGCATCAGAATAATACTTATATAGCCCAAAAACCCAAAAATTCCCAGTTCTGCAAGCACCTGTAAAAAGTCATTATGCACATTTTGAGGGGATAAGAAACTATTTCTATTTTGTTGCGTTGTGTAGTTAGATTTATCTGAGATTTTCCAGTTTTCAAGACCTAAGCCTGTCAGCGGATGTTTCCTAAAGTCGTGTAATGCAAGTTTATAAAATTGTAATCTTGTGACGTCTTCTCCAAAAGCCTTTTTACCCACTTTATTACCACTAGTATAGAGTGAGGTTAGGTTGTTAGCTTCCTTATCTACTTTATTGATATTTAGGCCTATTATGAGCGCTACACTTAGCGTTAGGATAACGCTAAAAACCATAGCCACCCATCTCTTAGATGTAGGCATTCTGTACAGTTGTACTGCGCCGTAAATCAATATACCTGCTGTGATTAATAACGCACTTAGAATAGCTGTTCTAGACCCAATAAGAAGGATACATAAGTACGTTACAGTTAGGGTTATTCCTGCTATTACTCTTTTGAGCTTATTATTCTGTAGGATGAGATACGTAATAACCGGAAGTACATACGCAAAATAGGCGCTAGTTACATTTATGCTCCCAAAATTGAGTCTCGTGCCAGCTATGAGTTTAATTGACCTAGGAACTGATATATCTTGAAAGAAAACCCAAAGTACTTGTCCTCCTATTAAAAGCGTGATGATTACAATAGTATAAAGCATGTGAGCAATAAGTTTTTCTGAGCACGCTTTCGCGAAAGCGTATATAAGAAATCCCAAAATCGCAGTAATACTCAATTGCGCAGCGCCGTGTATAGCCTCCGGTTTGTCGTATGCCCAAAGCGTAGAGGCATATCCCCAAAAGCAGAAAATGATCACCACTCCTGTAAAAAGACGAGTACTCTTGGTAGCTGGAAAAGAGATGTTTATAGGAGAAAAATGAAGTAAAATCAGTCCCAAAGTAGAGAGAACAGAAAGATAAAACCACTGGGTCGCACCTGTATCTAAAGCACCAAAACCAGGAATAAGCGGCGTCGCTAAAATAGCTGTAACGAACACTTTAGCAAGATTTATTGTTGATTTTTTATGCAATTCGGGCATTTATCGATGTTTATACGTGCTATTTTACTAAATTTCATCTAAAATACACGGTACTTTCCTGTAAACATAGGATAATATTGTAATTTTACACCCATATGAAAGGTCCTCTTTTTTACTCAAAAATTTTGCTCTTCGGAGAGTATGGTATTATTAAAGACTCAAAAGGTCTCGCAATACCTTACAATTTTTATAATGGTGCGTTAAAAATAGATGGCCTAACTTCTGATGAGGCAACAAAATCTAATGGGTATCTCATAAAGTATGTTGAGTATCTTGCCCAATTGCAAGAAGATGAAAAGGACTTAGTGACTTTTGATATAGATGCCTTACACACAGATGTAAGAAACGGGATGTATTTTGACTCGAGTATACCGCAAGGATATGGCGTTGGAAGTAGTGGCGCATTAGTTGCTGCAATCTATGACAAGTATGCTGTAGATAAGATCACTGTTTTAGAAAACCTCACTAGAGAAAAATTACTAAAACTAAAAACTATTTTTGGCGCTATGGAGTCTTTCTTTCACGGGAAGTCATCAGGTCTAGATCCCTTAAATAGCTACTTAAGTTTACCTATCTTAATAAATAGCAAGGATAATATTGAGCCAGCAGGAATACCTTCTCAAGATGCTCAGGGAAAAGGAGCTGTTTTTTTATTAGATAGCGGTATAGTAGGAGAAACTGCTCCTATGGTGCAGATATTTATGGAGAGTATGAAGCAAGAAGGTTTTAGAGCTATGCTTAAGGACCAGTTTGTAAAGCATACTGATGCGTGCGTAGACGATTTTTTAAAAGGAGATGTAAAATCACTTTTTGGAAATGTAAAGCAACTTTCTAAAGTAGTGCTTAATAACTTCAAGCCTATGATTCCAGCAAATTTTCACGACTTGTGGAAGAAAGGAATCGAAACCAATGATTACTATCTCAAGCTTTGTGGCTCAGGAGGCGGCGGTTACATGTTAGGCTTTACAGAAGATTTTGAGAAAGCGCAAAAATCTTTAAAAGATTATAAGTTAGAAGTAGTATACAACTTCTAGATCACCCATTATTTAGTTTATTAAGAAGCGATGGTTAGTCATAGGCATAAACGTTTCGTTCTAAAATTATTGAGTTTGTTCTCAGTAGTGAGAGGGTACAATATTCTCATTATTGTTATAGGGCAGTATCTTACGTCTGTTTTCATATTAGCACCGCACTTACGCTTACGCGAAATTATTTTTGACCTTAATCTACTCTTTATTGTTCTGGCAGGAGTATTCACAATAGCTGCGGGTTACATCATAAATAACTTTTACGACTCTGAGAAAGATTTAATTAACAGGCCACGTAAGACGATGCTAGATCGTTTGGTAAGTCAGAATACTAAATTATCTATCTATTTTGTGCTTAACTTTTTAGCAGTTATAGCAGCGAGTTATGTCTCATTTTATGCAGTGCTTTTTTATGCAGCCTACATCTTTGGGATCTGGATCTACTCACATAAACTTAAAAAAATACCATTTGTAGGAAACTTTGTGGCGGCTACATTAGCCATTACACCATTCTTTGCAGTATTTATTTATTATGGTAACCTTGCACCAGTAATTTTTGTACACGGATCCTTTTTGTTTTTAGTAATCGCTATGCGTGAACTCGTAAAAGACCTAGAAAATTTAAAAGGCGACCTTACCCAGAATTATAAAACAATCCCAGTAATTTTTGGAGTGCTCACCTCAAAGTGGATGCTTACTGCACTTGCAGGACTAACCATAATTCCTATTTACTTTTTAGTAAACCATTTTGCACTGGGTGATATGGCATATTACTTTTATGGGAGCGTGTTTCTGCTTCTTATTTTCTTAGCCTTTTTGTGGCGTTCTAATGCAAAACCACATTACGTGATGCTGCATAATATCTTAAAATTTATTATCGTAGCTGGTGTTTTCTGCATCATCTTATTAGATGCAAGTGTAGTGCTCAATCGTATTTTTTAGAAGTCAGGCTGTTTCTCACTAAGATATTTCCAATAGCGTTTAGGTACGTGTTGAATATGTAGTCGCATATTTTTACGCGAAGCAATATTTGTGCTTTTAAAATAATTTTTCCAGAGTTCTTGATACTGCATTTCATCTTCTGTAAAATATATCGGTGCCGCAAGACTTGTATTGATATCCTTTGAAATGGCCAGAGATACCGTTTCTACCTTTTTTAGATCATAATACAAACCATAGTTCCTGCACAGATCATAAATGAGCCATTTCTGGTCTGCATATCTGTTTTTAAAATGTTTAGCATTTAGCGGTAAGACATTATAATCAGGTTCTATAGTGGCAAAGTAAATACCGTCTTTGCTTTCGCGAAAGCGTATAAAAGCATTCATCCTGTGTTTTTCACGGTCTACTTTTTTTACCATTTGATTCAGTTTGAGAATGTCTAAATCATTGTAAGTATTAATAATATCTACCCCTGCAAATCCTTTTTGTATAGCCCTTTTTACGACACGTTCCATATCTATCATCTCTCCTAAAAAGGCTTTATAGATGAGTTGCGCTCCTTTTGTACCCATTTTCTTATTGATACCTTTCCAAACCCGTTCAGATTTTGCTTGATCTGTGTATACTTTGTGTATTTCGTCAAAGAGTGTTTCAGTCGCAAACTCATCTCTTACAATGGTTGCCACCGCTGGCCTACGCTCATACATATCAAAAATTGCGGTAAGAAAACCGTCAAAACTACCATCATATATATAATGTACCAGCATTTATACAGTGGGTATAGTAGTACTGCTAAACAAATTAAGTTGGTTGCTATATGCTCCTCTAAATTTAGACGTAGCGTTTTGCATAATGAGGCTTTTGAGCTGCGCAGCTGTTCTGTCTTTGCGCTCAAAAGTTGTAGAATCACAAATGAGAAAATATTGAGCCCTGTTCATTGAGATGCCTATTGCTTTTAAGTGTTCCAATTTAATTTACGAAAGCGCCTTGCTTGTATGATTTTATGCACAGAACGCATCCCGATGCCTGGTATTCTAGCTATCATTCTTCGGTCTGCAGTGTTTATGTCTATAGGGAATTGTTCTAGATTACGCAGCGCCCAACTTAGTTTAGGGTCTATGTCTGTATCTAAGTTAGGATGTTCTTTGTTTAAGAGTTCACGCACATCAAAACCATAAAATCGTAATAACCAATCTGTTTGGTATAGCCTATTTTCTCGCATCATAGGCACTTCTGTTCCTATGGCTGGCAAACGGTCGTCGTAACTTATCGGGATATATCCTGAATAATAGACACGTTTCATATGAAACTGTTTGTAGAAATAAGCACTTGTATACATAATTTCAGCATCAGTCTCGCCAGTGGCACCTATGATCATTTGCGTACTTTGTCCTGCGGGTGCATATTTAGGTGTGCTTTTTATGATTTTCTTCTCGCTTTTATATTGTACGATTTCATTTTTAACCTTTAGCATCGGTTTAATAAAATCTGCTCTGTTCTTATCGGGAGCGAGTAGTTTTAGTCCTTTTTCTGACGGGATTTCTATGTTTACCGAAAGTCTATCTGCGTATAATCCTGCCTCTCGCATGAGTTCATCACTAGCGCCAGGTATAGATTTTAGATGTATATAGCCGTTAAAATTTTCTTCTTCACGTAGTTTTTTAGCCACTTGAATAAGACGCTCCATCGTGTAGTCTGCGTTCTTAAAAATCCCACTACTTAAAAACAAGCCTTCTATATAATTACGTCTGTAAAAATTTATCGTGAGGTCTACCACTTCTTGAACCTTAAAAGCAGCTCGTTTAATATCGTTGCTTTTCCGCGTAACGCAGTACGCACAGTCAAAAATGCAATGATTTGTCAGCAGTATTTTAAGTAGAGACACGCAGCGCCCATCTTCTGTGTAACTGTGACAAATTCCCATCCCACTACTATCTCCTAAACCTTTAGATGTATTTGCTCGTGTACTACCACTCGAGGAGCAAGACACATCATACTTTGCAGCATCTGCTAGTATGTTGAGTTTCTCTTTTATACGTTCAAAATTCATAAAGTAGGATTAAAAACAAAATTATGGAAATATTCCATATAAAATGATATGTGAACTGACTTTAACAACAAAATTGCTTGTGCATACTAGAAAATGATGAGCGGAGGATTTGACTCAAGCTTTCGTATTTTTATAGCAACTTCAACTTCAAAAATGGCAATACCTAGCAATCACTTAAAAGTCGCTCTCGCTCAAATCGCTCCTGTGTGGGGAAATCAAAAAGCAACGCTTGTTAAAATAGAAGATTCTATAGTCCAGGCTGCTAGTAATGGCGCAGAGCTGGTCATTTTTGGAGAGGGACTACTACCAGGCTACCCGTACTGGTTATCCTTAACAGATGGTGCAGCTTGGGACACGAAAATTGTAAAGGAACTGCACGCTCACTATGCGCGTAATGCGGTAGACATTGAGCGTGGAGATTTAGAGGCTCTTTGTACGCTTTCGCGAAAGCATAATATCGCCGTTTATCTAGGGATCATAGAACGGCCGCAAGATCGTGGCGGTTCTAGCTTGTATTGCTCATTAGTTTATATAGATCAGAAAGGAAGTATACAGTCAGTACATCGTAAGTTGCAGCCTACCTATGATGAGCGTCTTACCTGGGCGCCGGGAGATGGTCACGGTTTGCGTGTGCACGCGCTGAAACAATTTACAGTGGGCGGCCTTAACTGTTGGGAGAACTGGATGCCATTACCGCGCGCAGCGATGTACGCTCAGGGCGAAAACCTGCATGTTGCGGTCTGGCCAGGAAGTGATCATAATACAAAGGATATCACGCGGTTTATTGCTAGAGAATCTCGTAGTTATGTGATCTCGGTTTCAAGCCGTATGGCTATCGCAACAGATTTTCCTAAGGATACCCCGCACCTTGCAGAAATTCTCAAAAGAGCTCCAGAGCGTTCGTCAAATGGAGGTAGTTGCATTGCTGGACCAGACGGTGAGTTTATACTATCACCTGATACAGAAACAGAAGGACTCATATATCACACCTTAGACTTTAATCGTGTGTATGAGGAGCGTCAAAACTTTGACCCATCGGGACATTACTCGCGCCCCGATGTGACAAAACTTACCGTAAATAGAGAACGCCAGTCTACAGTTAGGTTTAAGGATTAGAAACGAATTGAGATATGAAAAAAGGTTTTATTCTATTACTATTAGTCTTAGCTCCCAAAATAACACAGGCCTGTAGTTGCAAGTACGGAGGTAACTTTCTTTATGTAGCAAAACAATCAGAAACAATTGTAAAAGCTAGAGTTGTTGAGCATATTTACCATACAGAAAATGGTCAACGTTTTAAAACTCGTGATGAACAAATACAGGCGAAGATTTACGGTGATTTAGATGAATTTTATGGAACAGGTGAATCTATGAGGATTGAAATATTATATTTAATTCGCGGTTCGGAAAAAAGGAAGTTTATTGAAATCTTTAGCAGTGACGGAAGCGATTGTAGGGCAACAACTACAGACTTTAAAGTTGGTCAGACTTACGTTATGTCAATCTATCAGCCACGAAGAACTGGCGTTAAATTACCAAACGAAACACTTAGTGATTATGCAATTGGTGCTTGTTCGGAAAATTGGATACAGTTTCTTCCTGAAACTAATGAAGTCTTTGGTATTATTAAAGGAAAATCTCAACGTCGTAAGATTAGAAAATATTCTTTTGATAAGTTGATTGATAAACTAGTGCCTTAGATGAAATAAGAAAGACACTAGTTTTAAATATTTATTGCGTCTTTGCTTCAGAGATTTGTTGCGGGTATAAATTCCTGATTGTAGTGAGTTGCTCTTTTAGCTTTTGCTCTATTTCAGGCGTTGCGGCTTCATCTAATTGTTTTTTGATAGTGAGATAATCCGTACTAAATAATCGGTTTGCTTCTCTGTTTCGTAGGAAATTGTATGCGGCTAATACCTCATTTTGTAAGGCGATATAGGTCTTATAATTAGATAATCGATCTACTTCTATAGCGACTACTGCTTTATTTGGGTTGTCAGAAGCATTTTGTAATCGTTCACCCTGACAATAATCACAGTAGTGTTCATTCGTTTTATCTAAACCGCCGTTATCCAAAAAAGCGATGGTTTTTTCACGTACATCGGCTATGGTGATGCGATCATCGTTTGCAAGGAGTTCGTTATCCTGATTAACTAGAAAACGTAAAATATTCTTTTGCTTAATATTTCCTTCAGGAGGTTCAGATGATGTGCTAGGTAACTGCCTTAGGATGCCTTTATCTTTATCTACCGTAGTAGTTACAAGAAAGAAAATAAGGAGTAAGAATGCAATGTCAGCCATTGATCCGGCTTGTACTTCAGGTGGTAATCGCTTTGCCATAATATAGAATTTACAAGTTAAGCTTGTAGAATATCAAGAGTTATGCCAGCGTATTTTAAGAGTCGGCATGAAGTATGCGTACGCTTTCGCGAAAGCGTATATAAAACCACTATCTTTGCACCCTAAATTTTAGGACAATGAGTAGAGGAGCAGAACATAAGGGAAAAGGGAAACCATCAGGCCGATCTGGAGCTGGCGGAAAACCAAAAAGCGGTGCTCGTGGCACTGCACCCGTGCACAAGAAGCCCGCGTCTAAGTCAGCATCTAAATCAGGTGTGAGACCAGGGCAAAAGCCTGCACAGAAACAACCTGCTTTCGATGCGCCAAAGCGTGTTGCATCTAAAACGGCAAGTGATGGGATACGTCTTAATAAATACATTGCAAATTCTGGCGTGTGCTCACGCCGTGAGGCAGATATGTACATTTCTATAGGAAACGTAACCGTAAATGGGAAGGTGGTAAATGAGATGGGACACAAGGTGCAGCTAGATGATGATGTACGTTTTGACGGACGTCGTTTAACGCCAGAAGCAAAAGCATACATACTTTTAAATAAACCCAAAGGATTCTCTACAACGACGAGCAATGAGAAGGGAATGACCGTGATGGATCTTATCGGAGGGTCTACAAAATCACGCGTTAAGCCTATAGGTCGCCTAGGTAGAAATGCTACTGGATTGTTATTATTTACTAATGATGAAAAAGTAGTTGCAAAGTTTACAACCTCTAAAACGGGCGTGTCTAAACTCTATCACATAGAACTTACAAATAACCTGAAGGCTGCAGATATAGATCGTATTAGAGAAGGTCTAAAAATAGATGGCAAGCAGATTTTTATAGAAGAAATAAGCTATGTAGATGGAGCTCCTAAAAAGGAAGTTGGTCTTCGCATAAAACATACAGGTAATAGTGTAATACGTACTATTTTTGAGCACTTAAATTATGAAGTGGTAAAAATAGATTGCGTTGCATTTGCGGGTCTGACCAAGAAAGATTTACCGCGCGGTCGTTATAGACACTTAACAGACCAAGAGATTAATGGACTTAAGATGTTATAATTAGTAAGATGGAAAAGCTGCTCACCGTCATTATACCTGTTTATAATGAAGCAACAGCATTGCCAGCTTGTATTAAAGAAGTAGTAAAGTATACGCACTCCGCCACTGTTGGGGTGCGTTTTTTATTTATAGATGATGGCTCTACAGATGTGAGCGCAATGATACTGGAACGAGCGTGTAAAGACCACAAAGAAATAGATGCACTTTATTTATCTAAAAATTATGGCTTAAGCACAGCGCTTAAAGCGGGCATTGAGCACAGTACAACAACACTTACAGGATATATGGATGCTGACTTGCAAACACATCCTGAAGATTTTAATAGCCTTCTCGCTGCGATGGGAGATGCCGCTATGGTAACAGGCATACGATCTACACGAAATGATAATTTTATAAAACGATTTGTATCACGGGTTTCTAACGGTGTGCGCCGTTTATTTACAAACGATGGTATCACAGACACAGGTTGTCCTTTAAAAATTCTAAAAACTGAAAATGCAAAAAAACTACCTTTGTTTAGGGGAATGCATCGTTTTTTACCAGCATTAATACAGTTGCAAAATGCCACTGTAGTTCAGATAGAAATACCACATTATAAACGAGTGGCAGGTGCGTCTAAGTTCGGGATTTGGAATCGGCTTTTTGTGACTATTGTAGACTGTTTTGCCTATTTATGGATAAAGCGACGCTATGTAAATTATGAACTAAAACAATCTACCTCAGAAAGGTAAGCGCTCGTTGCCGTTGAGGTGATACCGCTATCTCATAAATCGCAACACTAAAAACAGTAATATACTCTAAAGCGACAAACCATAGATTTTCTTTAAATCCTGTCGCTCCATAAGCAGTGTAACTTAAAATCACAAAAAAGCTCCATACTAGCGGAAAACGATATCGTGTAAAGACGCAAAGTAATAAGGGTGTAGCCACATACCAAGGATGTACCGTAGTCGAGAGTGCAAAATAAAGCGAGATGCTCAACACCATTGCCGTTATAAGTTGAATGAGCGAGGCGTTTTTTCTAAAAAAGGTCATTAGAAGCAAGATGCTTATAAAAATAAGTGGGAGTATTTTTCCGACATCTTCTATGATGTTCCAACCTATGGTTTGATACCCGATCCATCGTATGATGTAATAGATACTGGCGTTAAATTCAAATTTCTGAAACCAAAGCGCAATAGACGCACCAAAATTTGATGCAAAATCGCCAGATAGAAAAGGGACAAAACTCAGGAGGACAGCCCCGAGTACTATCACATAAAATATGATGAGTTTAGGAAGTAGTCGTACGCTTTCGCGAAAGCGTATGCCTAACGGAAACGAACTTCTAAAATGCGGTTTTCTTAGCGCATTACCACCGGTCAGAAAATATTGTAAAAATAAGGGAAGAAAAAGCAACGGAATTAATTTTACAGATACAGATAATCCCAATGCGACGGCTGCCCAAATCCATTTCTTCTGCTGTAATAGGTATAAACAGAGTACTACAAAAAAGAGCATTACAGACTCGTAATGTAGGTTGCCAGTCATTTCAATAATGATGTACGGGTTTAAAATAAACCAGAATATGTTGTACTCGGGAAGCTTTAAAGCACGTAGCAACTTTCTACCGATAAGTAAAATTCCTATATCTGCTAGAATAATTTGAAGTCTAAAAATAATCGCCGCACCCAAAATACTTTTACCAGATAATAGCCCAGCGATCACAAAACAAAGCTGATTTATGGGAGGATAATTTGTAAAATGACTCGCATTAAGCGTACCCATTCCTTCATAAAGCGCTCGCGCTTGTGGGATTATGGTCATATTTCCCGCCTCAAAAAAAGACAACGGCGTGCTTAGATAAGGATTAAAACCTTGAGCTAGCATACGCCCGTCCCATATAAACCGGTAAAAATCTTGAGATAGATTAGGAATAGCAAACAAAAACATACACCTAGCGGTAATGGCTATGCCTGCAAGTAACCAGAAATTAGCTTTATTAAACTGTATAAGTTTATAGGATATGAAAAACAGCGCTGCGTATAATAAAAAGAGGCGCGTAAAATCACTTCGCACTACATCATAAGCAAAGGTGCCGTAGAATAGAAGAGCGAGTACCCCGAAGAGTAGCGAGGTTTTATGCGTTTTGAGATACGAAAGCATTACGCCTTCGAAGTTAGCGATTTAAAGAATACGAAGCCAAAACCTAGACACAACATCAGATGAAACGGAAACAGACCGAAGTCACCGCCTTGATCTCCCACTACAAAAGCTGAATACATCCCAAAGCCAAAATACAGCATAAGCAATCCTTCAAAAATCACGTTTACTGAAATATTCTTACGCAGATATCTATTGCCTTTCCAGCTATCTTTTATCGTACTGATATTAAATTTTGGAGTACGCACAAAATCGCTACGTTTCCCAATATGTCCTTCTAAAACCGCTATAGAATTATGTAAACTAAAGCCCATTGCGATACTAAAAAATGTAAAAAACATACCTATATAGCGTATAAACTGTTTTAAACCACCGCCATAAATGTTCTTAAACATAAACCAATAGCAGATAAAAAAGATGAGCGTGCTTACAACAAAAAAGCTCATTACGATAAAGTACATTTTAAGATGCTCGTATTCGTTTTTAATATAAAGCATAGGGATACTTAAAATACCCACAACGAGAACGCTTAAAAACATGGTGCTATTAAGAAGGTGTAAGATGCCGTGTATCTTAGTCTTAGTAGTTATGTTTTTACTACTTACGACGTTTTTTAGCATTTTTTGAAAGTTCTCTGCTCCACCTTTATTCCATCTAAATTGTTGTGAGCGTGCAGCGCTAATCACAACAGGAAGTTCGGCTGGAGTTTCTACATTTTCTAAGTATTTAAACTTCCAGTTTTTAAGTTGGGCGCGGTAGCTCAGATCGAGATCTTCAGTAAGCGTGTCTCCTTCCCAGTTACCAGCATCTAGGATACAAGCCTTGCGCCAGACTCCCGCGGTACCGTTAAAATTTATAAAATGACCCTCACTATTTCTACCCACTTGCTCTAGTGTAAAATGTGCGTCTAAGGCAAAAGCTTGCACTTTTGTCAGAATAGAATAATCTCGATTTATATGACCCCAGCGTGTTTGTACGACTCCTATATTTCTATCTATAAAATAGGGTACGGTTTCTAAAAGCCATTGAGGTTCTGGTAAAAAATCTGCGTCAAAAATGGCAATAAAATCACCTTTTGCGATATCTAAACCTTCTTTAAGCGCACCAGCCTTAAATCCAGACCGATCTGTACGCGTGATATGTTTTATATCTAGTCCAGATTTTTTCAATTTTGCGATATGAGCTGCGGTTGTAGCCACAGTTTCGTCAGTACTATCATCTAACACCTGAATTTCTAATTTGTCTTTAGGATATTCTAGTTTGGCGATGTTTTCTAGTAAACGTTCCATCACGTACATCTCGTTATATACAGGCAGTTGTATAGTCACTGTAGGGATTTGCGCAGCGTCTTTAAAATTCCATCGTGGGGCATTATCCTTTTTTTTACGACCGCGTAGGTAATTAAAAAGCAGGTTGAGTTGCGCCAGACTGTACAGCAAAATAAGTAGGAGGGCGATGGTATAAATGACCATGATTACGGTTTCTAAAACCATTATGTAAAGCTGTATTTAAAAATCCAAGTTAAAATCTTGACACCAGCGAGAAACGCGCCTTTTAATGTCCCTGAAATTTTAGAAGTTCCCACCCGATTGCGATACTTTACGGGTACTTCTACGTATTTCATGTTTCGTTTTAAAACTTTTAATTGCATTTCTACGGTCCATCCGTAGGTTTTATCTTCCATTTCTAAGGCTAGAAGTTTGTCGTACTTCATTGCCCTAAACGGACCAAGATCTGTAAACCGAGCGTTAAAAAATAGACGCATAAGGTTCGTAGCCAGCCAGTTTCCAAAAATCTGAGGAAAGGTCATGGAACCGCTTTCGCGAAAGCGTTTATCTCGCGCTCCAATGACTAAATCAATATCGTTATCTATAATCGGTGCTACAATTGCTGTAAGCTGCTCAGGATAATCACTGTAATCTCCATCTAGAAATACGATAATATCGGGCTTTATAGATTGTTGAGCCACATAGCGCATCCCTTTTAAGCAGGCATAGCCGTAACCCATTTGTGTTTCTGTAAGAACGGTTGCTCCGTGTTCTTTAGCTACCTGCTCGGTTGCATCTGTAGAGTTGTTACTCACCACAATCACTTCAGAAATTATATCAGGAATATCGCTCAGCACTAACCCAATAGAATCTTGTTCATTATAGGCAGGGATTATAACGGTAATCTTTTGGTGTTGAGACACAGTTCTTAATTAGGGTTGCTCAATTTTGTGCAAAAATAGTGTTTTCTTAGACGCCGTCTTTTTCTATTACTAACATAAAAGGTTGCATTTATTTATTGCTACTTTTACACATATGCATCTAAGTTATTGGGAGTACAAACACTGGTTTTCTAACATAGATTATGCAATCATCGGGAGCGGTATTGTGGGGCTTTCTTGTGCCCTAGAACTACGTCGTTTACATCCTAAGGCGCGTATTGTTATTTTAGAAAAAGGTGTTTTGCCGCAAGGAGCAAGCACTAAGAATGCTGGTTTTGCCTGTTTTGGAAGTATATCTGAGATACTAAGTGACTTAGAAACGCATACAGAACAGGAAGTTATAGACCTTGTGCGTCAGCGTATTTCTGGTATAGAGAAACTCAAGAAGCAAATCGGAATAAAAGCACTGCAATATAAGCCTTGGGGCGGTTACGAAGTGTTTTCTACAAAGGATAAAGCGCAGTTCGAAAACTGTGTAGAAAGACTTCCTGAGATTAATAAAATGCTTTCAGATCTCTTTCCGTTGGATGTATTTCGGGTAATGCCAGATATTTTTGATTTCAAAAACATACAACCTGAACTGATTTTTAATGCTTTTGAAGGTCAGATAGATACAGGAGCCATGATGCAAGCATTGATCAGAAAAGCGCAACGTGCGGATATAACTATTTTAAACGGCGTTCAGGTTTCTGACTATGTTGAGACTACGAACGACGTGAGACTTCTAGCAAACAAATTCGAAATACAAACAAAAGAAGTCCTGATTGCTACTAATGGTTTTGCTAGAGAACTCGATATTGAAGAAGTGAAACCCGCAAGAGCACAAGTGCTCATCACAAAACCTATTAAGGCGCTTACACTTAAAGGGACCTTTCATCTAGACCAAGGATATTACTATTTTAGAAATATAGATGACCGTATCTTACTAGGTGGCGGTCGTAATCTAGACTTTAAAGCCGAAGAAACCACAGATTTATCTCAAACCGATATTGTCCAGAACGAATTAGAGCGATTACTCAACGAAGTAATCTTACCCGAAACACCTTTTGAAATAGACACACGATGGAGTGGAGTTATGGGAGTAGGTACTCAAAAGAAACCCATACTAAAATCACTTTCTAGTCGTGTACATTGTGGTGTTAGGTTAGGAGGAATGGGCGTTGCCATAGGAAGTGAGATAGGATATGAACTTGCACAACGTACCCTCTGATGAAAAATACTCAAGTAAAAGAACAACTTTTTATAAAGTGTAAAGCTCACGTTCAAAAGCGTAGGGAAGCTGTTCAGTCTATTTTAGACAGCGTGGCTATTTCGTTACAAGAAGAAACTAAAAGCAGTGCTGGTGACAAGCACGAAACCGGTCGTGCTATGTTACAGCTAGAGCGAGAAAACGCAGGGAAACAACTTGCACAAATTGAGCAGTTAGAACGCATCGCGCATCGAATAGATCCTAAAATAACCTCAGGCCCAGCGCATCTAGGTTCGGTCATAGAAACCACCGCTGCAAACTATTACTTAAGTATTCCCGCTGGAGAAATCACTGTAGGAACTACCTCTTTTTACGCCGTGGGTGTGGGATCACCCATTGGGCAGCTGTTGTTAGGTAAGAAGGAAGGAGATGTCATACGCTTTCGCGAAAGCGAATACACAATCACAACGATATATTAAGCGCTACAAAAACAGTCTCACCACTTTCTAAACGCTCTGCGTGGTTCAGAAATATAGATTGTTCTAGTATCGTGACTTCAATTAAAAAATGACTTCCTAGAAAATAGCTTGTACGTACACGAGCCTCTTTCCCAGAAGTAGCAATTTTTAGTTGATGTGGGTATAGAAGTAGATGCTCATCTTGGTCTTTAGAATCACTAAACCAAAAAGC